>Ga0209083_1000077_pt1 | contig 149630 bp, 131 predicted proteins | sample AM7aDNAmetaG_FD_184132 | JGI IMG/M metagenome (GOLD analysis project Ga0209083, IMG submission 184132) | Freshwater microbial communities from Finland to study Microbial Dark Matter (Phase II) - AM7a DNA metaG (SPAdes) (version 3) | ecosystem: Environmental > Aquatic > Freshwater > Lake ... | reverse complement strand
GTTTGCCTCGGCGGTCTTGATTCACGGCTCGGGTCACGCGGCGGATAATGCGGTCCACGGCTCCGGAAAGCCGGCCGTAAACCACCTCGACCCTCTGGTCCACGGTAAGACCGGGGTTTTCCCGGAAATGCCGGAGAACTTCAGCCATCATCTCGCCAAAAACCCCTGAAAAGATCCCCCGCTTAAGTCTCAGGACCCTTGAGACAAGGTCCAGGATCCACCGCCGGGAACTAGGAAAACCGCTGATCACCCGCTCGATCTCTTTTAACACAATTGCCGGACCCTTGGCTCCCGTGAGATCGCTCAGCGCGCGTCCACCAATCAGCATCAGACTGAGCATCATGGCCTTGGGGTCATGATGCCGGCCGCAACCAAAGGTCTGTTTATTTTTCAGGCACCGGAGGAATTCGTCCTTGGTGCTGCAGGGCGCGACGGTAAAGGTCTGTCCGATAAAGAGGCCGGCGTGATCATCCGATCCACCGGTCAGCCCCTTGCTCCAGCTATTCTCGTTCAGGGGCTTGATCCCGTGCTTTTGGGAAAGCCGTTCCAGATCCCGGGGAGTCAACCTTTCGAGCAGATCTTCCCAGCCACAGTTGTGCGACGCGCTATGCGCCCCGTTCACATTCTCAAACACATCGAAAAGGAGTATCAGTTTTTCGAGGATCTCGGGGCTGAGCTTTCCATTCACGTCCAGCGTGGCGTGCGCGACGGAATAAGCAAGATCTTCGGAGCGAAGGTACTCGCGAACGGCGTAAATGTCCGAACGCAGGCGCAGAAGTTCTTCAAAGCGCGCTTGGTCCAGGCCATAGACTAAGAGATGGGCCTTGTAGCCGTTCTCGGGAAAGAAGACGGAAAATTCGCAGCCCACGATCGTGTCCAGGAGATGACGGGAGGCGAGCTTGAGCGCCCCCTCGATGGTGTTGTGGTCCGTGAGCACTACGAAGTCCATTTTGGCGAGCTTCGCGGCCTTGTAAACGTCCTCAGGTTCCGAATAAGATTCGCGGACGCCCAGCGCCTTGAGGGCCCATTCGTCCCCGTCCATCGAATATTTGCTGTGCACGTGCAAGTCAGCTCTGGCCATTCGCCACCTCTTTGAAAAGAATTTTTACTTCAGGGAGATTATCGGCAAGGGGTATATGGGGGGCATGATGTCTTGGAAAAATCCGTGTAAAATCGTTCCCCTCCAGACCGCTTCAGCAGAGGAACTTTTCGCGGAAAAAGCGGCTTCCCGGGAGATTTTTACTGGATCACAACAGAGTGCGGCGGGTACTGATGCCGGAAACCAAGTCGGAAAATGCTTTCGAGGACTGTCCCATTTTCTGGAAAACAGAAGCTCTCCGGAAATAGACGCGCCGGGCCGAAGGATCAAGCGAGAGAGCCTGGGAATAACTTTCCGCAGCCGGGGCGAGGTCCCCCTGAAGTTCATAAATAATGCCGCGACCCAGAAAACATTTCGCGTCATCCGGCCTTAACCTAAGCGAGGAATCATAGTCCGCCAGCGCGAGGTCATAGCGTCCCAGTTCTTTATAAGCCTTAGCCCTGTTCATATAGGCATTCGGGTCGTAGGGACGCACTGAGATGGCCGCAGAAAGATCTTCCGCGGCAGACGCATAGTCTTTGAGTTCAAGGAGAAGCGTCCCCCGATTGAACCGCGCCATGAAATAATCCGGCTTTAATTCGAGAGCCTTTGAAAAATCTTTTAAAGCCCCGGTCTTGTCTCCGCTCCTGTAGCGAAGAACGCCCCGATTATAAAAAGCCTTGAAATTGTCCGGCTGCCTACGGATAACTTTATTGAATTCGTTTATGCCTTGGCTGTATTCAGCCTTGCGCCCGTGAACCACACCCTGGTGAAAGACGTTGCCAAGATCTTTCGCAGGAATATTCGTCATCGAAAATGCGGCTATTCCAGCCAACCCCATGCAAAATCCTATCAACTTCATCCCGCACCTCCAAAACTTCGATTTTCTTACCCTGAACGCAAGATACTCTGCGAGTGTGAGGAAGACGTCATGCCAATGTAAAATTCTTGAAAACTCATTCCGAGTAGTCTATTCAAATATTCGCAACTCGTTTGATTTAAATGATTTGTATGATATTAATACTTCTAATGTAAAATCTATGTAATGCTATTGATTTAAATAGTATGTTCTGCTAAATATTAAATATCAAGTTCAATCATTGCTTTTTGATCATTTCTGATGATTGAATATAGCAATAGAAAACAACAATGGAGGCGAAAATGAAGACCTTTGCGACACTTTTTGCGGTGGCTTTGATTTTGGCGACAGCTAATTGCTATGCGGCAGAGCAAGCCGACGGCAACGCGGTTGTCAACGGAATCACCAATGTAGTTAAAATGCCGGTGACCCTGCTTCAGAAAGCCAGTGATTCCCTGGACAAGAGCGCGCCGGTGCAGGCTTCCGAGGATGATGTGACGAAGCCGATCTACGATCTTGACGCTGAGACAACGGGATAGGGCGGGGAAAGACCGATAAGAAATCCGCCACGGAAGCGGGAACTGAAAGCGCCGGAATCTTCGAACATAAGATCCTGGCGCTTTTTATTTCTGGTTACAATTTTTCGCTTTTGACAAGCACGTAGCTGTCCGGATCCTTGTGAACATGGGCGAGAAAAAGCTTGTAGCGCTGAAGAGCGGCAGGCTCTTCCCCTTCCTTGATCCCGAACGTGGCATAGGGATCGGCGACCGCCATCGAAAGCCAGCCTTTATCGGCCCCGCCCTCAGGAGGCCTCTCAAAATCCATGGTCAGAAGCTTCAGGACCTGTTTATCCCCGGCCGCTTCTTTCATCTGGTCCATCAAGCCGATCTCCTGATCCTTCGGGGTCTTGAATTCCCCTCTCGTGATGCGCTCCACCCGGAAAACAACGGCCGTCCAGACCGGCGGCATTTCCGCGGCGGGCTTTTCAAGGGCATTAATCGTTCCCCGGGCCTTAATGCTCCGGGCCCGGATGGGAACAGCGACCAGGGTCACGTCCGCTTTCAACGGCTTTGACGCGACCGCCGCGGCGATCTTATCCATCGCCGTTTCTCTGGCGTAAAGCGGGCCGGAACACAAACTGATCATTCCCAGAAAAAATAAAACCGTTCTCACGCTAGTCCTTTTTAGGCCGTTGCGGCTTCAGCTCAAGTGTGAGCTGTTTGTCATGAAGGGCTTCGTTCTCGATGGCCTTTTGGCAGAGATATTCCTGAGCGCGGATCTTTTTTTCATCTCCCGCTTCTTTCTTCCGGTATTCCCCGTCGGGAAACAGCGCCCAGGCCTTGGTATTATCTTTGAAGTAGAGCGCCATGAGCTGGAAGATCTCTTTTTTGTATTTTTTATCCTCCACGGGAAACATCAGCTCGAGGCGCTTGTCAAAATTCCTCGGCATCCAGTCCGCGCTGGAAAGATAGACCTCTTCGTCCCCGGCGTTCGAGAAACAAAAGATCCGGCTATGCTCCAGGAATTTATCAACAATGCTCACCACCTCGATATTCTCACTCAGCCCTTTGACCCCCGGCCGGAGACAACAGATCCCGCGCACATTCAGCCGGATACGCACACCCTTTTGCGAGGCGCGGTAAAGCGCTTCCATGATCTCCTTATCCACCAGGGAATTCATCTTCGCCAGAATAAACCCGGGACGTTCCGGAGAGGTCTGGGCAGATTCGCGAAAGATCAACCGGAGAAGTTTCCGGCGAAGGCCATAGGGTGCCATTTCCAGCTTGGAAAAATGGCCGGGGCTTGAGAATCCCGTCATCACATTAAAGTAAGAGCTCACGTCAAGCGCGAGATCATCCCGGCTGGTGAAAAGGTTCAGGTCCGAATATATCTGGGCCGTTTTTTCATTATAGTTCCCGGTCCCGAGATGCAGGTACCGCTTGATCCCCGCGGCTTCGCGGCGAACGACCAGGCAGACCTTGGAATGTGTTTTTAAACCCACCACCCCGTAAAGCACCGTCGCCCCGGCTCTCTCCAGGCGCCGCGCCTCCTCAATATTCTGCTCCTCGTCGAAGCGCGCCTTCAGCTCCACCAGAACCGTCACCTGCTTTCCCTTTCCGACTGCCCTCTCAAGCGCCGCGATCACCCCGGAATGCTGCCCGGTCCTGTAAAGCGTCTGCTTGATGGCCAAAACATCGGGATCCTCCGCCGCCGCGGAAATGAAGCGCAGAAAAGCGCCGAAAGAATCGTAGGGATAATGTGCAAGCACATCTTTTTCCCGGAGTAAGCCCCAAATATCGCGAGTACTCTCGATCTCGCCCAGAGGCCTCGGCTCCCACGCGGGACGCTTGAGTTTTTCAAATCCGGGCTGGAACGCTAGCTGAGAAATGGTTTTGAGATCCAACCACCCCTCGCTTTTAAAGATCTTCGTCGCCCCCACTTTCATGAGGTCTTTCAAACGGCCAGTCATGTCCTCCGGCGCGTCGATCTCAAGGCGCACGACGGGGCTTTCGCGCCGGGACCTCAGAGCCTCGCTCATGAGATTGGCGAGATCTTCATCATTTTCCTCATCGATCGTAAATTCCGCGCCCCGCGTCACCCGGAGCGTCCCCTGACGCCCGACTGTAAATCCGCGGAAAAGCTCCTGGGCAAAATGGCCGATCACGTCCTCGATCAAAATGAAGGCGTGCACATTTTCCGAGGGAAGCGTGATCATGCGCGGACAATTTTTGGGGATCTCCACCAGGGCATAACGTGTTATCTTGGAATCGGCGGACTCCGTCACTTCAAAAACGCGGTAAAGGCTCAGGTTCGCAAGATGCGGGAAGGGCTGCGCGTCATGAACCGCGAGCGGGGTGAGAAGCGGCAGGAATTCTGTCAGAAAAAGATTTTTGACGAAGAGGAACTGCTTCTCGTTTAAAGCCTGCGGAAGAACCCTCACGATCCCGGCCGCTTCAAGCTCGTGAACCAGGATCTCCTTGAAATAAAGCTGCTGCTTATCGCTCAGTAAGGACGCCTGCCGGTAGATCTCCGGCAAAACAGGATCGGTCTCCGGAAAACCCGCCACACGGACCATGAAGAATTCATCAAAGTTCGAGCTGACGATCCCGGAGAACTTCAAGCGCTCCAATACGGGGTTGGAGTGATCCCTCGCCTCCGCCAGGACACGGGCATTGAAGCGGATCCACGACAACTCGCGATCGAAGAATTTTTCCTGAGGGGGATTCGCCATGGGGTTTCGCCTTAAGCCGCGGGAGGCACGCCTTGCTTCAGGTCGATCGGAGCACCGAACACGTCCGCGAACATGTCCCCCTTCCGGCGAAGGCTCTCCCGTTCCAGCGAAATATCCCCGATCTCTTTTGGCACCCAGAGCGCGTAACTATCTTCCGAACGCTCCAGGGTAAAAGACCGGATCTTCTGCTGGTGCGCGGTGTCCAAGGCATCCGCGATACGCAAAATGGAGGCAAGCTTGGAGACGGTTGCCCGGTCCGACTTCGCAAGCGACATGTAAGGAACATGCGTTTCACGCGGCGGGATGCGGCGGTGATAGCGTACCACATTCGCGACGATGTTCTTGTCCATCCTCCTCAGTCCAAAGATCTCGGCAGCATCCACGAGATAATAGGAGTGCTTGTGATGTCCGGAGGGAGAGATATAGGTCCCGATATCATGCAGGATCCCGGAAACCTCGAGCAAGAGGCGCTCCCGGGACTTCATCCCATGGTCCAAGGCGAGCAGATCAAAGAGCTTCAGCGCCAACGACGCCACGCAGACGGCATGCGCTTTGTCGTACTTGAATTTCGCCCCAAGATGATGCGCGGAATTGAGAACCTGCTTTGAGACATCCGTTCTCCTGAAGCCGGAAAAAAGCTGGGCTAATTCGAGCAAAAGACCGTCCCGGATACTCAGCTTCGGGATAATGATCTCCTCAGCCTTGGTTTCATTCAGGAAGTTCAGATAAAAAAGAAGAGCGGGATAAAGCGATTCGGCATGCCCGTAATCCAGGGCATATTGCACCGCGATCTCGTCGGGCGTCATTTTCCCCACCCGTCCCACGAAATTCACGAACTCTTTTTTCCCAAGAACCGTAAAACGGTCGGCCGTCTCCGGAAGAAGCTGCTGGGACACGAACCGCATATCGCCTCCAAGCGCGATGAACGTATCGATCTGCTCCATGCGGACTTCGCGCGCCACGTTCTGCGCGATATCCCGGATGCTTTTCTTCAGAACGCGCTGGATGAATCCCGTATCGCCTTTCCCGGCCAAGCCCTGTTCCGGAAGGCGCACCGACCCGATCGTCAGAGTCCGCGTAACACTCACCTGGCCCTGGTCCATGAGTATCATTTCCGTGCTGCCGGAACCCACTTCGACGATCAGACAGTTCTTTTTTCCGAGATCGATCTTCCCTTCCAGCGCGTGCTCGACGGCGATCAGTTCCAGGCGATTCTCTTCCGGACCTTCCAGGATCTCCACCTCGATCCCGGCGCGCACGTAGATCTGATCGATAAAATTATCCCGGTTCTGGGCTTCCCGGACCGCGCTCGTGGCGATCGCGTGGATCTTCTTGATCCCGTAGGTATCGATCAGGGACTTGAAATCGCGGAGAATATTCACGCCCTGGCGCATCGAGACGCTGCTCAGGCGCCCCGTCTTGAACACGTCTTTTCCGAAGCGTACCGGTTTCTGAAGCTGCTCCAGAGTACGGATCTCATTTTGAGCCCCGACCTCCGCGATCACCATGCGGATCGCGATCGTCCCGATGTCGATCACCGCAACAATCTGTTTTTGAATGACATTCTCTGGCATTTATTCTCCTAGTCCGCTCGCTTCAAAACATCGAATGCTAATTTTGCGGCCCCTAAAATAACGGCGTCGTCCTTGAGCGCCGAGGCCCTTACTTTAACGTCTTTCATGAGGGGCTTGAGGGCGTAAGTTTCCATGGCATTGCGGACCTCCGGCAGAATGATCTTGCCCATCGCTTCCATCATCCCGCCTCCCAGAAGAACAAGCTCCGGGTTCAGCACATTCACGACATTCGCCAGCGCGACCCCCAACCACCGGGCACGGCTCCGGATCAGGTTCTCGAGCGCGATATCGCCGCCCTTGATCGCGCGGGAAATAGCTCCGCTTCGTATTTTTTTGACGTTGTAGCCGATCTCCCCGAGGAGATGCGGGCACTTTTGTCGCAATAAAAGAAATCCGGCCTCTGACGCGATCGCGTTCCGCCCGATCAAGGCGCCGACCTTTTGGCGGGAAATCTCGAAATCAGAAAAAGAGGGCATCGAAACAAGCATCTGCCCGATCTCGCCAGCACCCCCGGAAATGCCTCTGTAAAGATGGCCGTTCAGTATCAACGCGCCGCCCACGCCGGTACCGAGAAAAGCTCCCACGACCTGCCGGTACCCGTGAGCGGCTCCGAATTGCTGCTCCCCGTAGAGTGCCGCGTTGGCATCATTCTCAAGAAGGATCGGCACCTTCAGTTTGGCTTTAAGCTTTTTGACGAGAGGATAATTCTTGAAGAAAGAGACGTTCGAGGAGATCTTGACCACCCCGTTAAAAACATCGATGATCCCGGGACAGCCGATCCCGATCATGGAGATATTGTTCAGTCCCGTGCCGGCCTCCTCCAAAACCTCTTCAATGCCGTCCACGAGATTATTGAAGAAGAATTTTTCGCCCTTGTTCCCGTCCATCTCGAGCTTGACCCGTTTCAGGATCCGGAATTTCTTGTCCATGATCCCGATCAGAACCTTGGTCCCGCCGAGGTCGATCCCAAGCAGGTATCTTTTCTTGTTGTTCCCCATAGATTTCTCCTACGCCTGAAGAGACGCTTTAAGGCCGTATTCTAATCCGAATCCCGCGAGAATTCATGTAAAACCTAGGTAAACTGGCCCTCGGATAAACACCTTTAAATCTTTTGAAACAAACAAGTTATAAAAAACTTCGCGCGCCAAAGGCTCTCAGTGCGGCGCGAGCGCCATGAGCTGCTTAGGGGTCAGGAACCATTTCATAGTGGCGCAAGGGATTTCGTCCCAGCGGTCGATGCTGACTTTGCAAACCCCGCCTTTTTTCATCGGGAGAAAAGCGTTCGCGGTCCCGGAAAGGATCAGGGACAAACTCTGCCTCAGAAAAGGCTCATGTCCCACCAGAAGAACGCGGGAAAATTCTTTTCCTGAAACACGGAGCTCCTTGAGAAGTTCCCGGAATGAAGCGCCGGGGATCAGATGATCCGAAAATTCCACCTTAAGAGGCGTCTTCATTTCCTGGGAGACGATTTCCGCGGTCTGTCTCGCTCGGAGATAGGGACTGGAAAGAATCCGGTCGATCCGGAACTTCATATGGTGCATCCCCCTTGCGATGGTCCTCATCTCACGCTTCCCTCCCGGCGTGAGCGGGCGCTTGGAATCATCAGGATAATCGCTGTCGCTTTTCTCGGCAGCCATCCCGTGACGTAAAAAATACAGTTTCATAGCAAAGCCCCTCGTTGGATCACATAATGGGTTTATTCTATTACGTTGTTCTGAAGATTCGAACGACTATTTCTCTTTTCCGAAAAGAGAGACAAGGGGAGCTTACAGGGAATTTTCCAAACACTTACGCCTGTATTACGGAAGCATTACATCACAGCGCTAGACTCCTCCATGATCCTCTATATGAAAGAATGCCTGAGCCCGCGCGTGAACGGAAAGCGCCGGTCGGTATTCCTGACAACACTGTGTTCGCTGGTTCTTTTGACCGCGAATCCCCTGTCGGCAGATCCAGGCTCTTCACCCGTCTTCACCGCGACTGAGCTCCCTCAGGAGATCCCCCTGCCGCCACAAAAAACTCAGCCCGAGCCTCGCGACCTTCTCCGGGACGCCGCACGCGTCGTGCGGGGCCCGATAACAACGGTCTCTCCGGAAGCGCGGCTCCAGGAGCCTCCCGAATTCTTTCGCTATCCAGGACAGGAAGAAATCCCGGAGGCTTTGGCCTCGTTCCTGAACGGGACACTGATCCCCACAGAAGCCCTTTACTTTCAGCCCGGCACGGGACTGGACGCTAAGACCGGACTGCCTTACGACCATATCCGGATACGCCTGGACGAGAATATGCTAAGCGAGGTAGGCCACTACACGGCCGCCTCGAAGCTATCTCTTTCTATCCCTTTTCTTCTGAAGATCATCCAAAAGAAAAAGGGGTTCCAAAAACTCTCCATCACCCCGAAAGAAGCACGCAGGCTTTTGAACCTGAGCCTTCACGTCCTCCGGGTCTATCAGAAAAAATATCCCGAACAGGCCGGCTTCTTTCCTTGGGTCGATATCCGCCCGAACGGAACCATTGCCCCCGCAAACACGAAGATCCCGTCGCTTGATAACGGCCAGATGACCTGGGCTCTCGCCGCGATCGTCGCCGCTTTTGAGAACGCCTCGGACCGTCCCGACCGGGAGCTCGCAAGAGAGGCGCAGATCATCTTGGACGCCCAAAATTACAGGAAATTCTATAACGCTAAAAAAGGCGTGCTCCACGGAACGATCCAGTTTGATCCTGAAACCGGGCAGTGGACCGGCGACGACACCTATTATCTGAATGACATGTTCGAGGGAACCCTCGCCGTGCTCTGGGGCGTCCTCCACGGCCAGATCCCCGAAGAAGCCTGGCAGCGCCTCAGGATTCCGACCACCGAATACCTGACCGGATCCGGAGAAAAGATCACTGTCCTGAAAGGTTTCCGCGCTTCCTTTCACGAAAGCTGGGCACTCGCTTTCATTCCTTTCATGGAAACCGCCCTCGCCCCGCTTTATCAAAATTATCTTTACGCCCAGGCCGACCATGCCCGCCGCCTTGGACTCCCGGGTTTTTCCAGCACCGCGTATGATCCCAAGGGGATCTATCGCCAGATGGGCCTTCCTTCGATCGCCGAAGAGGCGGTCGACCGGGAGGATGTGGCGGTTTTTTTCGCGACCTCCATGGGCATGCTGATCAATCCCACGGTGGGAGCCGCATGGATGGAACGTTTCTATCAAGTCCCGAAGATGGTTACTCCGTTCGGAGCTCTGGAGTCCGTAGGGCGCGATGGCTATGCCGACATTTTCACGGCGGACGCCAAGGGCATGACCCTTTTGGCCGCAAGCGGCGGCGTTCTCGACGAGATTAAAGAGTATCTTCACCGGCGCACCGTGCCTCATTCAGGTATTCCGATGGACATCAAGCTGGCCGAACTTCTGCATTCTAAATACCGACAGATAATCGCCGAAAGAAAGGGCGTGCCGCTTTATTTCCCGACACAGCCTTTTCCGGCTCCCACGTCCGGAACCTTCGAAGTCCACTTTCAAAAGCCGCCCGACCCGGGTCCTTTTTTCAATATCACGGAACATCTTCAAAGCGGGCATCTTCACGGGAAAAACGTCTATTCTATCGACCGCCCGACCCTGGAAATGGATATCGCCCCGGGCAAACCCTTCACTTTTTATTACAACATCCCCGCCTACGCCTCCTATTTTGACCAGTGGGCATTCCGGGGCACCTATATTGACAAAGCCGTCCGGATCGCGGATATGCGTTATTTATCCGTCACGCTCCCCGTCCGGAGTTCGCCGAGCATTTTTGAGATCGAACTCAAAAGCGATGACATCACGCTCGCCACGGTCGTGGTCAATACCGTGCAACCTGGAGTCCTTTCCAAAGACGGACTTTCCAAGACATTCATACTGCCCATCAAACCCATCCCGGAGTCGGACGACAAGCCCCTGAATTACATTTCGGTGGTCCTTCACGACCCGAGGTATCTTCTCAACGCCATGGTGCGCGGCGGACGGGAGGGAGAAATCCGGCTCGAAAAGATCCTCCTCACCCGAACCGATCCCTTCAAGGAAGCCGAGATGGCTCCCACCGATAATATTCTCCAAAGACCGGAAGAATTCGAAGTGATCCGCTACTGGCGCTTAAGCCACGGCAGCATTCCGTTCTTAAAATATCCGGGAAAGGGTTCTTACCGGTTCTCCGGAGGCCAAGGATGGCGGGGCGGGTATATCCCTTACACGAATTTAAAAAAATTCAACTACATCTACCTGCGGGCCAGGAACGTGTCGGGAAAGAACAACAATTTTTTTATCGAATTCAAATACGAGGATAATCAGCTGCTCACGACGAAAGTGCCCGTCGTGCTTTCCACGGATAGCGACTGGTCTGTCTTCGAGATCAAGATTCCCAAGGACACGGGACAAACCTTCAACTATCTGGCCGTGTCCGACGCCGCCGGAGAGTTCGAGCTCAGTTCAGTGCTCCTGACCCAGGAACCCCTGGACGACCCGATGCTCAAAAAAACCACCCTCACCAAACACCTCCGAACAATTCACCCCCGCTAGGGCAACCTCAAAGACTTTGGCTTGGACGTGTGTGGTGGGAATTTCCTCCAGTCTAACGCAGAGAAAATGAGGGGGTGGGTTAGGACAGCGAAAAATAGCCCGGGGAGTCCGCTGCTACGCCGCTGCGACGGGCTGGCGCCACTGAGTTCCGCAGATCATCTCGGCCAAGGCCCAGCGCCTGACCCTCAGGAGATTCTTGGTGATCTCATCTGTGCGGCTCTCGCAATAAGAGAAGTCCTCAACACTGAGAGCTTCTTTCTTTTCGAGTTCCTCCACGAGATCTTCGAGCAGCTCCACTTGATTCCTCAACAAAACGACCATCTTTTCATTTTCGCTCATAAGCTTGGCTCCTTTTGTGAATTGCGTTTAAAGTTCTTGCCCAGAAGGGCTGCTGAAACCTTACGCCGCATGAGCGATGCGCTGGATCGCCAGGGTCTGTTCCAGCAGAATCGGCAACGCGGTATCGATCGACCAGATAAAATCCTTCCGGATTTTCCCTAAATTGAAGACATACAGGCTCTGGAACGCGTCCAGAAGCCATTCTCCCGGAACGAGGGTCTCGCCGTCGACGTGAATCAAATTGCCGACATACGGCCTTAGATGGCGAAGCACCTTTTCGTCAGAGCCCGCGAACGCGAACTGCATTTTTTCTTCATTGTCTTCCTGGACAGGGCGCCCGACGCTCAAGCGAACGACTTCTTCGACTTTCCCTAGCCTGATTTCAAACGATCCCTTTTTGGTGCCGCCAAGCCGAGCAACGAAATTCATGTATTCTTTTTTCTGCACCTCATTGAAAACCACTACCACTTTGTAAGGCAAACGAGTCAGTGGCTCGATCGTCTCCTGCCCCTTCAGCAGAGCCGCCTCCAGAAAGAGCGTGTAGTTCGCATCCGCTTTGGGGGCCAGCAACGCCAAAGATTCTTTCGGCGCGCGGGCTACCAAAGCATTTAGGTCCGGCTGGAGCAGGGCTTCTCGCGCTTCGAAGGCTTTCCTGGCAAGCGTTGCGGCATAAGCTCCTGCCCCCAACGGCAATATTCCGAGAAAGATAATCAACGTCGCGGCCACCACTGCCGCGGTGAGCGCCGGCTTTGGCGAGGGCTTGGCGTTTCCCGAAGGAAGGGCAGTTTTTTCGGCAATGGGGAGATCGCTGAAGATGACCCGGGAACTTTCGGCATCCACTTGAAACGCGAGGCCGGAGAAACCGGGAAAGTGGTTAAAGACAGTGCCGCCGCTAGTGACCTGTCCATAGAGTTGTGTGGCGATCCCCAAACCAAAAATGAGCGCCCGCTTTTTTTCTCTTAACGGCATTATGCCAAGGTCAGCCACCGCAAGGCGCCCGCTCTCCTTGTCTATATGAAGACGAACATTTCCCTGTTCTTTCACAGCCGCAAGAGTTTCGCGAAGGCGGTTTTCTTTCCCCTTTTTCACATCTTCCCCACCGCCGGCGGAAGCGGAAAGCTCCTTCAAGGCAAAAGAGCCGATCCCTCTCATTAATGCGTCAAAGGCCTCTTCCTGGCCAGCTCTGGAGAAAACCGCCACCCAATATTCTTTTTTCCCTTTCATTTCCGTCTTGATCGAATTGGCCATAAGCGTGACCGGCACGCGGGATTCTGCGCGGCCAGGATCTCCGGTTTCGGATGAATTTTGGACCCGGGCCAGCGCCGGGACCATTCCTGACGGATCCGGTTCAAACTGGAAAATATTGTCAGGAAGAAACTCATCGCCATCGACTTCGGTAGCGTCATCTTCCTCCGGCGAAGCAGCGTCAAATGCCATCTTCAGTCTTTGAAGCTTCAGGATCCCTTCGGTGAAGTGACGCCCTTCCGCACCGCTCATATTGCCAATGACGTGAGCGAGATAGTTGATCCAGGGCAATAAAAGACCGATGTTCACCACGAACAACATGCAGGTCAAAACTCCGAAGCCCAGGGTATGAATACTGATCCCCAAAGCCAAAAGTCCGGGAATCCCCATAATGCGGGACACAAGATTAAGCATTCTTGATTTCAGCCTTCGGTGAACATTAAAAGCATCATTGTCATCTGTCGTCAGCCGGGTCTCCTGCATAGGCTTCTCTGTATCCAGGACCTCCCCGAGAATCGTTCTCAGCCCCGGAAGATCCACCCGTTCCCCCAGCCGCTCTGCAACCCTCGCGTATTCATCCAGGGACTGAAAAGCGAGCTCATTATGTTTTCCTCTCATCCAATTGAGCGCCCATTGGGGGCGAACGATATATTTCCAGCCTCTTCTTTCATGTTTGAGTAATTTTCTTGAGATCCGGTCGATCTCCTTGTCATTAACTAGAAGCGGTTCAATAACATTCAGAGCCCGGTTCGATCGGAGATTTTTCATCGTGAAAAGAAGCCTTTTCAGGAAAAGCATCTTGAGCGCAAGATCTCTGTGAAAAATGAAATCCGAATTCCGGGAACGACCCGCTCCCTCATGAATCAACCGCTCCATAGTCAGCATCGAAAGCTCTGCGACCATATGCATCATGTTCCTGTTATGGATGCGGTCATTGTGCCAGTAACGACGAAGCATGGTTTCACCAAGTTTCAGTTTATGGTCCCTGGAGATCCGCTCGGCTTCCACGCGCATCCCTGCCAGATTTTCCGCGGACAAAGGGCCTTCCGTCGCCAGCATATTCATCCACCGCTGAAGTGCGTCCTTGAGGTTTTCATACCCGACAAATTCAGAGGAGTTGATCTGCCCTTGAAATTCCAGGCGCCACTCCTCAAGCGACGGGAAAGAGTGCACAGGAAGGCCCTTCTCGACGCGACTATCCAGCAATTTCTCGCGCTTGTGCGCTAACCGGTACATGTTCATAAGCCATCCGACGAAATAAAATCCGAGACCGCCCAATCCCCAGCTGAGCCAGGCCATAAAATTAGCCCCCATGTAGTAATCTTTCTTGGGGTCAAAGTCCGGACGCGCCTGCCCGTTCATGTATCCCAACGCTTCCCCCGACGCTTTCCGGACATCGTCTTTGAGACTCTCGGAAGCTCTCCATTTCGAAAGGGACGTTTCGATGAACTCTCCGGCCGACGAAGCCGTCACAGACCCAACCCCAGCACGCGAAAGCTCAAGATCCGCAAGCAAGATGCCAAGATCCGTCTGTATCGATCCGAGACGCGCCTCGCCCAAAGCTTCGGAATGTTTGCTTTTAAAAACGGCATTGGCTCCGGCCCTCACCGCGCGGCGCCCTTCTTCATTTATGGCAGCCTTTCGTAGTCCTTCGCGGTCTTCTTCCGGAACCCCTTGGAGGATACGGTCTGTATCCGCGGAAACACCCTTCAGATTTCCTTCCAAAGCTCTAAGGGAATGACCGTGCGGAACAAGTCCCGCCAAAGCTCTCAAGACGGCATTACGGTCCGCGCTGCCCGCACTGTTCGCACTATCCGCACTGTTCTTTTTAAGCGATTGCAGCAATGCCTCTATGTAAATGAACCTGGGGGAGCGAGGGGAAAGAGTTCCGTCTTTCTTTTCCTCCGATGTCCCGGACTGATTCAGATCCGTGAACTGCGCGGCATCTTTGATCAAATTGGAAAGGTAGGCCTGACTGAACGGAAGGGTGACGGTTCCGTTTAAAACTGCGGCATAGAGCGCCAGCCGGCCTTCCGGGGAAGCTGAAAGCGTCTTGAGGATCATGTCTGTCAGGACCGGCTGCCTGGAACCAAGCCCTCGCAAGGCTTGTGTGAGATCATAAAACCGGCCCTGGGACGCCCATTCGCGGACCATTTCCTGCCGTTGCAATAATCCCACGGTGTCCCATTCGCCAAGCGTCGCGCCCGTCGCGGAACTGCCCGGATATAATTTGAATTCCGAACCGGAGGAGGCTTCGTTTGTGTTTGTCTGCTTCAACTGAGCGGCCGTCGAGGGATCGATCTGGGCAGCGCCCAATCCCGCGTCGGAGGTCAGCCGGCCCGATTGAAGCATAAGGACATCGTCCCTCCGGACCGCCTGGGTAAAATGCGCGGCGCGTTTCTTTTCAGGAGAAAGGTTTTTGAAAGGATTGGTGGGATCCACGCTGCTCGTGGCAGCCGCAACATCCGGCGTAAGTTTAAGATCTAAAATTTCCCGCGCGGCAGCTTCATGCCTCCGGAAGGTATCCAGCTGCGCTCCCAAGGTTTTATAAAGAGGATCGGCGGAATGCCGCGCTGCGCGCGCAACGGGCTTCATATCCTCGAGAGTGAAATATCCGGAACCCAGGAAAGCTTGTGATGCCTGGGAATGAATCCCCTCTTTTTGAAGAATATACAGGAAAACGGAATCGATGAACGCCTGGGCTTCCGGATATTCCCGGGATTGTACTTTGAGACGCATGAGATCCGAAGAAAGATTCGCCGGCCGCTGATAGAGAACCGAAACGATCGCTAGTTCAATGGCACCCGCCCGCTGGACATCGGCACCGTCTTTCCCGGCATGTCCGCTTAGCGCACGGAGCGAGTCCATCGCCGGAGCCCAATCATGTTTTTCAGCAAGCAAGAACCGGCTCATTTCAAAGACCAGCGGCACCGAGCCCCGTTCAAATAGCTCCCTGAATTCCGGGTCCGTCATGGATCCTTTCTCTTTATTAAACTTTTCAATCTGCCGTCCGGGACTGTGTTCCGCCGTAATCTCGCGAACTCGGGGGCTTGAAGGATCCGGAAGAGTGACGATAGGCCTTGAATCCGTTGAAGCCAACTGGGCGGACCTGGGTCCGATAGAAGGTGCGACTGAAGGTGTTCCCGTAGCCTTCTTGCCCACCGAGGCCAGCAAGCATTCCTCCCCGAATCCCGCAGGCCCCGCGATCCAATGGAACCCTGCCCCTTCCGGAGAATATTGGGAGGTTTCCTGAGACTGTTCGCGGATCTTCCGGAGAATTTCGCCGAAAAGCGGCAGGTCCAATCCTTTCGGCCAGACGATGATCTGCGAAGCCGGCGACTCGACCTCAACAACCACCGCGTCCAGATCCTTGTAGGCATCTCTCGGCTCGGCAGGGATCTCCTCAATGATCTTCGAAACTTTCCCCGTTAATACCTCGCCGCCTCCGGTGACCCTCACAAGATCGCCCACCTTGGCGGAGCCCTTGGGAACCATGAACATCTCCCCCGGATCCGTCTTCGAACCTATAAAAACGCTGTCGGAATAAACTGTTCCGAGAGAGGCGCCTTTTGCAGCGGGAAGGGCTGTCGCCTGCGGGTCCGGCGAAAAAAATCCGTTGCCACCCCTGACAGTCGATTGTCCGATGCCTGTCAAAATCTGGGAAAGATCATGCACACGATTTTGAAACGCCTGCACTTTATCGGACCCGACGCCTGAATCGCTCATACGCTGCAACATCTCTGCGGCCCCGTTGACAAGACTCTGCGCGTCGCTTAAAAGAGACTGCCAGCTTTCATTCGCCAGCACCTGGGCCCCGTCGCGCCGGGAAGCCAGATGGACATTTCCCTGATAATGGCCGGGACCTTCTACCTTAAAAAAACCATCCTCGGGTGCGGGCACATCCTTTTGGGCTCTTGCGGCCGGAGTCAGCGTGCCGGAATCGCCGAGCTCCACATTAACAGGCTCACCTTCCTGGATCCCGCCGGTTTTAGCAAAGCGCAATTCCACGTTGAATTCCGCATCTTTTTCAATCGAGCCCCCGTCAGCGGGTTGAGCTGCAAAGTGAATGACGGCCGTCGGGCCGCCTTTCGGATCGATCTCCGGGTTCCCCGTCGGATCAATCTTCAGCACCTGGATGGAGCCAAGGATCGCCGCCGGCTTTTCATTGATCAGAGGATGGAGCTGGTGGCCGATCAACGTCCAAAGAGGCACCGTTGTTTCAACGCCCACCACGCTATCCGGGAATGCCTCGATGACAGGGTCCCCGGCATTGACCGAACCCGCCTCGGCATAGACATGCCCGGTCTCCACGAAGCGGCCCGTTTCAAGATGCCCGAGTTCTTCGTCGTTCTGCAGCGCGCGCGCCAGCTGTATTTTCTCCTCTGCAGCTTTCAGCTTTTGCATAAGCAATTCATATGGAGCCCAGGATTGAGAATCCATGCCGGCCAATTGCCCCAGATCGGTTTTGAGAAGATCGAAAAGATTCTTGATCGCGTTGGCCCGAATGGGATCTTCGATGCTCCAGGTCTGCGTCCCCCCGCTGTCACTTGTCCTGACTTCTCCCGCCGAAAAAGCTTTGATGACAAAGCCTCCGGAGGGGCCGTCCCCCAGTTTGGCCGAATGCATTTTTATTTCGGGCATCTCAAAAACAAAATCACTGTCGGAATCCCCGGAAAGATCTTCCGCCTTGGGAGGCGTTTGAGCCAGGGGCGTTTTACGCTGGGCGGATGGAGTCGGAGTTTCCGCCACCGCGGGAATTCCGGCCGGAGAAGTTTTTTCCGTCTTGATTTTTTCAGGCATCGCCGGAGGATTCACGGTGGAGGGCGAAGCGGCCGCCGCGACGGCCTTGTTAATGGCCTCATCGCGCTGAGCCTCTGTTTCGTGGGTCTTCCCTTTTGAAAGATGCTCCTCCGCCTTCGGAGCGGGAGCTTGCGCCGTCTTTGTCTCAGCAGGTGTTCCGCTCGTGAGCGCCAGAATCTGAGGTGCGTCTCCCATAACCTTCTTCAGCCAGACGTAGGTGTATTTTCCAAAGCTGCCGCGATTTTTCGTGTGGAGTGGATCGTCGACGAAGTCCAGTCCTGCCAGGAGAGGCGCCGCAGCGACGAGGGCGTCCTGGAATTTCTTGATCGGCTCTCCCTGAAGCAGCGCGTCACGCGTTTCTCCGGGCTGGAAATGATAGGCATCCAGCACCTTCGCGGTATCGAGGAGGGTCTTGATAAGGGCCGCATTTTCGGCCGTTTCGCTCTTCGGAGCCGCGGCGGGTTTCTCCGGAGCCGTCTTCACCGTATCCGATGCATCCCAAGCGTTTTTCCCGGGCCCCTCCACTTTAATTTCTTTTGGAGCGTCTTGCTTCGCCTGCTTTGAGGTTTCCGCGAGGGGTGTTGATGCCAGGATCCTGGCTTTCGTTTCGGCGTCAGCTTTGGGCGGAAGCAAGTCCCCATAAAAGCCGTCAGAAACACCCCCGGTCAAGGGAAGCGCGGGCTCCTTATACTTCTCGATATTCATGTGCCGCGGGGCCGCGGGGGCTTTCCACTCCATCTTGGCCGCGTGAGGCGGCATAACATTCCGGGGCCCCGTCGCGCAAGACGCCAGAAACAAGGCGAATCCTGCCATGAAAAGGAGCGGCAGCTTCTGAAAAACCGTCTTGATCCATGTCCGGACCTCGGACCGCGGCGAAGAACCACGGGAATAGAGATTCGGACTGATCGGGGCGGCCCCGAGTGTAGCGGGGTCCAGGATCCCCAGGCCCACAAACCCTACGACAGTTTCGCTGACGCTGACCCGGGCATCGATCAGCTGCCCGCCGAGTTCCTGCATATTCCCCAGGAGATTCATTTGCACGGCATTGGAGGAATGAAATGTGAGCGAGTTCTGTTGCCAATCCGCCCAGTACTTCGCGAGCATCTCTTCCGAGGCTTGTTCCTGGTCGAGCCCCATCCATATTCCATCGAGTCCTTTTCTGGCTTGAAGCGCTACTTGAGCCTGAGCAACCTCCAAGGCTGCCTCTTGATCGGCCCCCTCCAAATTGGCTTTTCTTCGCTCCGGGGTCCATCCCGGGACAGCCTCTCCACCGGCTTGCTCCGCCGTAAGACCGGAGATCCTGACCTGCGGAAGATGGAACCAACCCCGGCGTCCTTCCGCCGTCGCTGCCTCGCTGGCCCCGAGAGCCAACATTTCACGGGACCTCAGACGCAAACTTGCCGGAATAGATCCGAGAACGGCATTTGAAAAATTTTCCCGCTGATTGTTTTTCCATGAGATAGGAAGAAGAGGAACCGGGAGACGTCCCACACTGTCAAGGCTGATCGCTTCAGCCGAAACCCCGAGCAAAAATCCTAGCTCCGCCCGGAGGGTCTGCCGCTGCCGCATCAGATCTCTTGTTCTGACCTGGAGCATACGGAGCTTCATCTCGACGTTTAAAGCCGTCCCGGGACTTTCCAGCCTGTTTTTGGGATCTTCCCGGACCCGGGCCTGCGGTAAGGATATCTCCAGCAATTTCAGGATTCTTGTATTCAAATCGATCTTGGCGCCAAGTTTCTGGATCTGGATCACTGTCGCATAGGCCTGAGCTTCGAGATTCTTGACTTGCGCTTCCCACTCCAGCCGCCACCCTTGGGCGTAGGCCTCATCCGCGGCATTCTGGGGAGCCGCCGACAAAAGCCATTCCAAAGCCTCCGTAGCCGCCCTCAGTTTTAAAAATCCAAGCATGAGAGGGCTGGGATGGATCAGATCGGTAGCTTTAGTGCTGCTCGAAGAAGTCTTAATATCCAATCCGATCGACAGATACCGGCCGCGTAGCTCGTTCTGTAAAAGTGCCTGGATCGCAACCCGGCGCGCTTCCGGATTCATACGCGCCAATTCTCCAAGGTTCTTCCCGCCAGCACCGAGTCCTTTTCCCCAAACAAAACTCTGGGAATTGAGTCGTCCCGAAGTAAAAAGCATGGCAGGCCGCTCCGCTACCGGGGGCCTATTGACGTTAAAACCCTGTCCGGCGATCCGGTTCAACTCCGCCAGTTCGGCCTTATGAGATGCCGGAGCTTCCTGACTCAGGCCTCGAGAAGAAAACAACAGAATGAAAGCCGTAAGTATCCAGCGGATCCAGGATTTCCACCGGAACTCTGTGGGAACGGCTTTGCGAACCGTAGCAGCAGGAGTCCCGGGGGTAGAAGCTTCGTCCAAGATCTTCGCCACTCTCCTTTCGCTTCGCTCGGCATTCGCGTCGCCTACCAGCCCGCGCAATTCGGAGGAACCTACCACCGCGGCAGGAACTATCGAAAGCGTCGAAGCTTCCGGCGTGGTTTCCAGCATTCTATACAGATAGGCGACGTTCTGATCCACCCGCTCTAATACCGGAGTCACGACCGCCACACGCAGCCCCTGGGACTTCAGATTATTAAGGAGCCCGATCTTGTGATAGCCGCCGGTCACGACGGCCACGTGGGGAGTTCTGGCATTCTTTGAGGATAATGCTTCGAGCGTTTCCGAAAGGCGCGCGACAAATCCCTGCTCACGGCTTTCTGCTAATTTGTAGAAGGACAGAACTCCGCTGCTGAATTTCTCAAAAGTCTCTTTTTCCTCCGGCAGGAACTTCCCGATCCAGGCTTCGAAGGCTTTGGCCTCGAGCGCCCTGGAGAATTGACGAACCTCTCCGCGTGAAAGCTCCAGGCGGCTGGCCTTCGCAAGCAGAACTCCGAGCCTTCCAAGCGCCATCCAACCGCGGTCTTCCGGGTTCTGGAACCAGGCCTTCCAGATCCTGTCCTCGAGCCTTTCGATCTCAAGGGCAAGATCCTCGGCCTGAATCTCCTGGCGGAATGTCTCGCAGGCCAGCCAGTCATAAAAAGCTCCATAAGAAAGCATCGGGCGCTTTTGCTTCACAAGTTCCGTCATGAGCTGCGCTGCAAAATCACGGTAGAGGGTGGCATCTTCCTGTACAAGCGTTCCTTTGAGGCCTCCGTCAATCCTCATTTGAATGAAATCGAGCTTTTCCTTGAATGAGCCCGGAAGGATTTTCCTCAGATCCTTGAATGCGGCGCGGGCTTCATCCATCCGGAGCCTGGGTTGGATCTCAAGCATGCGCTGGACCCGGATCAGCTGCGGCCACTCGGCCTGATCCCCGATACTCCAGGAGATCCCGGCTTTCTCGGAAGCCATGCGGAGGAGCTGCTGGAAATACGCCGGCTCGATAGCGTCGGTGTGCCGGGAAGCGGCATTGAGGAAAAAAGTCCGGGACGCTTCATCCATGTGACCTTGGAGCCAACGCTGCCATTCCACTTTGAAGCGCTCCGTCACCGGATCGATCCTGTCGCGGAATGCAAAGACATCGCGGAAGGCCTGGCGGTTTTCACGGTAAAGCCCCGGTGTTTCGAGACCTTCCACGGTCGTGTCGGGACGTAAAACATAGAAGGCCGCAGCTCCATGGAGATAGCCTTGCTTCTCGAGGTTCTCAATCAGTTCGGGGGTTTTTTTGAGCCCGGGGTGGGCGTCGAAGCGGTCAGCGGTCAACCTGCCCGCAGCGCCTTCTACAAGAACGGCATCGATCGCGCCTTGCTTCCGGAGTTCGAGAAGCGTCTGGGTAATTCTTTGCTGCGCCAAGAGAGAGGTGTGGGCGTCCTGGAAAAGATACACCACGCCGCGCGGCACGTTCACAGAGGTATTCGCCCATTCCACGCGGGCAAAATCCGGGAAAACGATCCTTTCATACGCCGGGGCTTTCATGAATCCAGCTGTCATTTCCTGAAAGGCCCACGCGGTATCCGCGGGAAGAACCTGACTCCATACAAAAACTAGGATCAGAAAAAAACTGATGATTCGTGGAAAAAACTCGAGAGCCCGTTTTGAGATCGCCGACGAGTGGAAAATCTCCTTTGGTTTAGCCCTGGATTTTCTTCTCAAGTTTTTCATCGACCGAGTCCTCTTCCTGAATTCTTTTTAAAAATGTTTTTCTTTCTATGACAATGCTATCCTTGCCGTGAAAAAACCCCTTGATGATGGTGTAAATTGAACGTAAAACAGATTCGCTGCCGCGGAACAGGCCTGGACGTGTTTCCCACCGCTATCGACCTGAGCGGAACCGCAGCCGGCTTAAGCACGCTATGTAAAGGATGTGTAAAAACATCTGAGGGAGGACCTTAAGTCTTCTTCGGGCTGGATTCTTTGTGATAGAATGCTTTCCGAAAACTTATGGCAAACGAAACGATCCTCCTCATTGAAGATGAAAAAAACATTGCCGAGCTTGTAAAATACAATCTCGAGCAGGACGGTTTTCGCGTTCTCACGGCCGCCAAGGGCACAACGGGTCTTGAGTCGGCGCTCAAAGATAAACCGGCGCTTGTGGTTTTGGATCTCATGCTTCCGGAAATGAGCGGCCTTGATGTGTGCAAAGCCCTCAAGCAGAACGACAAGACCCGCACGATCCCCATCATCATGCTTACCGCTAAGGGCACGGAATCCGACAAGATCGTGGGCCTTGAACTCGGCGCCGATGACTACATGACAAAGCCTTTCAGCCCGAGGGAACTTGTCGCGCGCGTCAAGGCGGTCTTGCGCCGGGCAAAGGATAGGCCCAAGGTGGAGATGATGAGGGCCGGCACGCTCGAACTCGACCTCACCAAGCACGAGCTCCGCCTCAAAGAGAAACCTGTCGAGCTGACCGCCAAAGAGTTTGAACTGCTGAAAACACTGATGGAAGCAAGCGGCCGCGTGCTTTCCCGGGAATTTCTTCTGGAGCGGGTTTGGGGTTATGACAATTCGGTCAATATCGAAACCCGGACCGTCGACATGCACATTGGGCAGTTGCGGAAAAAACTCGGGAAGGAATCCCCCCGTATCGTAACCGTAAAAAGTGTCGGCTACCGCTTCGACGGAGAATAAGATGGCATTCCTCCAAACCGGTTTCGCCAAGCGCCTTCTCGCGCTTTATGGCATCGTTTTCGTTCTCGTCCTGTTCGTAACCGACTGGACGCTTTCCCGTTATCTCCAGCAGCGCGACCTCCAACAGCTGCAGAGCTCCCTGACGCATCAGACGACACTGATCCGTGAGATCGCGACGCCCCTGCTGGGCGACGTGCCCCGTCTTCAATCCGAGATCAAAAAACTATCTGAAGTGATCCGGCTGCGCATCACCGTCATAGATCCCGAAGGAGCGATCCTGGCGGACTCCAGCGAGACCGTGGAAGGACTCTCGAAAATGGACAATCACGCGACCCGGCCGGAAGTGGCGGCTGCGCTCAGGAAGGAAACGGGCATAAGCATCCGCTACAGCATGACCGTCAGAACCCGGATGCTTTATGTTGCCCTCCCCGTGCTGGACCGTGAAAGAGTCCTGGGGGTCGTGCGCGCGTCGATGCCGGTCACGCGCGTTGATGAGATCCTGTCCTCCGTCAGCCGGCCCGTCATATTCACCGCGCTTCTCGGCATCCTCGTCGTCGTGGGCGCCGGAATGATCTTCAGCCACCAGCTCACAAAACGTATCCGGCGCATCACCTCCGTGGCTGAGCGCTACGCCCGGGAGGACTGGTCTGAAAAGATCCTGATGGATGGCCGGGATGAGCTCAAGATGCTCGCGGTCACGATGAACCAGATGGCCGCGACGCTGCGTTCGCGGATAGAAGACCTGGAAACCGAAAAAGAAAAACTTTCGGTCATCCTGAGCAATATGACCGAAGGCGTGATCGCGATCAGCCGGCGGAAACAGTGCGTCATGGCGAACCCCGCCGCGGAAAAGATCTTCGAATTCTCTGCCGCCGGCGCACAAAGCAAGGGACTGATCGAGATCACGCGGCATCCCCTGCTCGAACAGATCGTGGACCAGGCCTTCCGGGACCAGAAAACCGTCTCCGGAGAAATCCAGCTTTCCGGAAAAATCAAAAAGATCCTACGCGTGAACGTCATCGTTCTCGAGTCCCATGTACGCGACATCGGCGGCATCCTGGTCTTTCATGATATGACGGAGCTACGGCGCCTCGAGAATATCCGCAGGGAATTCGTCGCCAACGTCTCCCATGAGCTCCGGACGCCTCTTACAACGATCAAGGGCTTTATCGAAACCTTGCTGGACGGCGCCGCGAAAGACCCGGCCACACGCGAAAAGTTCCTCAAGATCGTCGCCGAAGAGACCGGCCGTCTTGGGCGTCTTGTAGAAGACGTCTTGACCCTCGGAGAGATTGAGCAGGGCGTGGCCCTCCTTAGAAAAGAGACGGTCGACCTGGCTTCGGAACTGCCCATGATCCTGGAGAGATTCAAGCTACGGCTTCAGGAGAGAAGGATCTCGGTGGAAAACCGTCTGTCAGGCAAGCCGCTCGAGGTGTCCGGCGACAGAGACAAGATCCATCAGGTATTCGTGAACCTTCTCGACAACGCGATCAAATTCAACAAACCGGAAGGACGGATCACTGTTTGGTCTGAGCAAGAATCGAAGGGAATCACGGTGACGATCGAAGATACGGGGACCGGGATCCCCGAGGACTCCTTAGAACGGGTTTTCGAGCGATTTTTTCGAGCGGATAAGTCTCATTCGAAAGAGCTGGGAGGAACGGGATTGGGGCTTGCGATCGTGAAGCACATTATGGAAGCTCATGGCGGCCACGCCTCCTGCCAAAGCACCCTCGGCCAAGGGGCGCGCTTCTCGGTATTCTTTCCATCCTGATTATCATTCATTAAAAGAATCTACAACAAATCAGGATTGTCCCGGTTTCCCGTAAAAACTAAAAGAAAACCGGGGCGCGCCTATTTCATGAAATATTTTGCCGCGCTGTAAGAAATAGCAGAGATCGCCGCCGAACACGGGATCGTGATGATCCAGGCCCAAACAATACTCCCCGCCACTCCCCACCGTACCGCGCTCATCCGTTTCAGGGAACCAACGCCCATGATGGCGCCGGTGATCGTATGGGTCGTGCTGACCGGGATCCCGAACGCGGATGCCACGAAAAGGCTTGTCGCCGCTCCTGCCTCCGCACAAAAACCATCCACGGGGCGAAGTTTCGCGACTTTCTGTCCCATGGTCTTCACGATCCGCCATCCCCCCGACATCGTTCCAAGGGCGATCGCGGAATGACAGGTGATCACGATCCAGAACGGGATATGAAACTCCTTACCAAGAAGCCCCGCGCTGAAAAGAAGGCTTGCGATGATACCCATGGTCTTTTGCGCATCATTGCCGCCATGTCCCAGGCTGTAAAGCGCCGCGGAAACCAGCTGCCCTTTTCTGAACCAATGATCGACACCCGCCAGAGAACTTTTCCGGGCAATCCAGTGGACAATAACTCCGTAGACAACCCCAAGAATAAGACCCACGACGGGGGAGATAATGATGAAAGCCACCGTTTTGATGATCCCGCCCCAAACGAGAGCCCCCGTCCCGGCCTTCACAAGCGCCGATCCCACCAGCCCACCGATCAAAGCGTGGGAAGAGCTCGTGGGAAGCCCGTAATACCAGGTGATAATGTTCCAAGCACACGCACCCATCAAGGCGCCAAAGATGATCTGGCTGTCCACGATGTGGATATCGATGATTCCCTTCCCGATGGTATTGGCCACGTGGAGCCCGAAGAAAAGGAACGCGATGAAGTTGAAGAAGGCGGCCCAGATCACCGCATGCTGGGGCGAAAGAACGCGCGTGGAAACGACCGTCGCAATGGAGTTCGCGGAATCGTGAAAACCGTTCAGGAAATCAAAGGAAAGCGCCAGCACGATCAGGAAGAGGATCCAGAGGGTCATCGCGGCAATTCTCAGGCGTGTTTGACGAGAATGGATTCGACGACGTGGACCACATCCTCACAAACGTCCAGGACCGTTTCCGCGTCCTGATAAATATCCTTCCACTTGATCACGGCGATGGGATCTTTACCGTGTTTTTCGAAAAGCTCGCTCAGCATGTCATCCCGCATCCTGTCCCCGAGATTCTCGAGGTTATTCACTTCGATGCAGGCTTTGAGGACATTCTTGCTGTTCTTCATGTCCCGGAGGCCTTTGACGGCCTGAGAAACGCCTTTGACGGACATTTCGATCACGCGGGCAAATTCCGTGAGGTTCCGCTCCATGCTCAGGATCTTATAGACGCGGAGACGCTTGGTGAGGGTGTAGAGTATGTCCACGATATCATCGAGCCTTTTGGCCAGATCGTGAATATCCTCCCGGTCGAACGGCGTGATGAACGTATTGTTGAGCTGGTCCATGATCTGGTGGGTGACTTCGTCCCCGCCGTGCTCGATCTCCTTCATGATCCCGACCTCGGCTTCGTCGACTTTGAAATCCGCCACCATCTTCACGAATTGGGCCGCCGCCTGAACGGCGTAATCCGCCTGCTTGTCAAAATAGTCATAAAAGCTGGTTTCTTTGGGTAGAAGGAATCCGAAGGGCATAATTTTCTCCTTTAACGGTTCAATAGTGCTTCGAATACGCAGGAAGGCGGGGGCTCGCCCCAAGTCACGAACGCATAGTACTGAGTCATCCGATGCTCGTAAAGCGAAAAATAGACGCTTCCGGCGCGGAAATCAGACCCCCGAACAGCCTAGTTAAAATTAAGAACGACGGCCTTGCAGCGCGTCATGGCTTCGATCGAATAACGGATCCCCTGGGTTCCCATTCCGGAGCTCTTGACCCCGACGAACGGGAAATGATCCGGTCCGCGCTCTGTCTTTCCGTTGACCTGGATCGTCCCGACATCAAGGCGCGCCGCCACCCGGAAAGCCTCGTCGATACTTTTTGTGAAGATGGACGCCTGGAGACCGTATTCGGAATCATTCGTGATCTTGACCGCTTCCTCGATTGATTTCACGCGCAGGATGGGAAGCACCGGCCCGAAAGGCTCCTCCCAGGCGATCCGCATATCCACGGTCACTTGGTCAAAGAGCGTCGGATAAATAATGTTCCCTTCGCGTTTATTCCCGGTCAACAACTTGGCGCCTTTCTGAATCGCATCGTCGATCAGCTCTTGGACGAAATCCGCGGCCTCGGTGGTGATCAGCGGGGTGATTTCCGCGTTATCTTCAGGGCGACCCACGGTCAGAGCCCGGACCAGAGGCAGGATCTGCTCGATCAGCTTGTCGGCCACAGAATCCAGTACGAGAATGCGCTTCACGGCCGTGCAACGCTGGCCGGAATACGAGAAAGCGCCCCCGACAATATGTTTTGCGGCCAAAACAAGATCGGCATCTTCCAGAATAATCGCCGCGTCCTTGCCGCCGAGCTCTAAAAGAAGGGGCTTCATCCCGACAAGCGAAGCAATGTGCTTCCCGACCTTGCTGCTTCCCGTGAAGGCCACCATATTCACAAGCGGATGGCTGACCAAATAGTCTCCGATCACGCGGCCCTGTCCCGTAATGACGTTCAGAACCCCCGCCGGGATCCCTGCCTCGCAGAAAACGCGCGCGAGATAAAGGGCGCTCACGGACCCTTGCGTCGGGGGTTTAAAAAGCACGGAATTCCCCGCCACAAGCGCCGGGGTGATCTTGGAAGCCGCCAGGTTGATCGGATAATTGAAAGGCGCGATCGCGAGCACCACCCCGACCGGGACTCGGTTCACGATCGAGAGTTTCGTTTCGTGAAAGCCGGGAAACGCTCCGGAAGAAATACTTTCCCCGGTGACGCGCTTGCCCTCTTCTGCCGTGAAACGGATCAGATCCGCCGTACGGACCACCTCGGAAACACAGGATTTCCGGTTCTTGGAGATCTCCCGCATCAGTACTTCCGCGATCACATCCTTTTCACTCTCCAGGATATCGGCCGCCTTGTGCAAAAGAGCGGCACGTTCATTGACCGGCACCGCCTCCCAGCCCTTTTGCGCCGCGGCCGCGGACTTGAGAAACTCATCCGCCTCTTCCCGGCTCATCGCGGGCACTTCCCCCACCAGAGAACCATCGGACGGGGAAACGATCTTGTCCCATTTTTTTGAAGCGGGGGCTACCCACTCGCCGTTAAGGAGATTTTTATATTTTTGGCAGTCACCATGAATGCACCGGAACATTGGAACCTCTTTTTTTTCGGGTTTTACTTCAGTTGATTCTTGGAGCTTCGCCCTCAGGATTTGACCTGAACGCGGTAGCGAACGACGACTTCCTGGTCTTTTCCGACGGGAACATCAAAACGTAAAGTGTTGGCATCCACCTTCTTATACTCGTGCGTACTCGTCAGGACTTTCCAGTCGGAGTAAAGCGGCTCAAGGATCGCCACGTCGATCGCGGAGGTCTTGTGGTTGCGGATCGTCACTTCCCACTCGCTCTCGTGCATGTTCGAAGAAATATGCTTGTAGTCCATCTGAACGCGCTCGGCCACCACATCGAAGGCCTTGCCGATCTTGAGACGCACGACCTCATCCTTGGGGGTGTGGCGGATATTGTCCTCACCGATAAACTGGAGGCTACCGTCGGTGTCTTTCTTGTACATCCGCACCGTCCCCTGGGGAAGCGGCATCCCGACGTGATTGGCCTGGGAGTTCCTGAATTCGATAAAAACATTCACATCCTGCTTTTGCTTCTGACCCGGCATGGCGTAAAAATAATAATTAGCGTCACCGGAAACCAGGAATTCCTTCTTCGCGTCAACTCCAGAGGCTTCCAGCAGGCTGATCTGTTTGGTCTGCCTGTCCTTGATCGTGGTCCTTCGCTGCAAATCGTAGATATGATATTCAAAGAAGGCCTTCTCCTCGAACTGCTGGGCCGCGGCACCGTTCATCGCCATCGATTCGGTAGGCATCATGGATTTCTCCCTAAAGTTATCTTGGACGCGATTGACATCGCCGGCGACGAGCTTGAGGCGCGCGTCTTTGTACATCGCGCCGCTTTGATTGTCGATCGTGACCCATCCGGACAATCCGAGAGATTTGTCATCTCCCGAGAGCGTCGCCACATAGTCCGCTTTCCAGCTAATATTCCCGGTCAGATAGGAAACCTCGAGCTGATGCGCCTTCGTGCTCTTGTTCGTGAAAAGCCAGGTCAGGGTCGGCTTGGAGATAAGATTTTCCGGGATCGTCGGAACGACCTTGGTGCCGGGGTACCCGAGATAGATTTCACTCCCGATCTGATAGATCTGCCCGTCGTTATTACTCAAAAGCGTCGCCTCGACCTCTTCTCTTTTGGTGAGGGTCTCGTCCCAACGGAGGATTTTGAGCTTCTTGCCGACGTATTTATCGAGAAGCCGGGATTCGCTGATCAGGTCATACTCGTAATTCTGGTCGAGTATCGAAAAATCATTGGGGAAATTAAGCGACCGCGCGCTCACCGTCACGGGATTGATGCTGGAGGCCACGTCCATGAAGCGGAGCTCCCCTTCCCCGGCCGGAAGTGTCACCTGCCGCGTGTCCTTCACGAGGGCGATATTGCTGTTATAGACGGTGAGCTCGATCGCGGCCTGGTCCGCCAAAGTGCTTTGAGACGGCGCACCGGTCGCGGCAGAGCAGCAAACGAGGGGAAGTGTCATGAGAAGTAGTAAAGACAAGCTTGAGCGGACGTTCATAGTGCCTCCTGGGGATAGCTGCATGGAACCGGCTTTAAGTTTTTTTCTTGCCCGGCCGTTTGGGATCAAGCGGAACACGCTCATGGATCTTTTTCCCGATCGGACGGTAGTGGCCGATCTCTGGCTCACCGAGCTGCCAGGAAAAATAAACCTCCATCCCATCATGGGAACCGAAGAACTCGATATGTCCTCTTTCGATATTGCGGAGCAGGCACCCTGTCGCAAAGATCGCCTCGACGTCCTTGGCAAGATCCTCGATCGCGTCTTCGAGCGCGTGAATGCCGTCCTCCAGGTCGTCGGTTTCGTCCGAAAGTCCGTGGGAGCGTTCGGCCGCGCAAACAAGTTCGTGCATGAAAAGAAGATCGTGGGTGCGGCTGTAGGTCTCTTTTTTGTCGCGGAGATGTTTCAGGCGTTTTTCGAGTTCCGGCAGAAGCGCGTGCGCTTCATGAAGGGTGAAAGACTTGCGTTTTTTTTGGGCCACAGATCAGTTCTCCTTGCGGATAAGGATACTCCCCCTTCTCCGCGAAATCAAATTCCAAATCACGAGATCCAGGATACCGTCTTTTAGCGCGCCGCCTGTCCCGCGGGAGATACCGGAGCCCCTTTAGGGATCGCGCGATAGAAATAGAAAGTCTCGTACGTATAGCCAAACCCTTTCCGGGAAGTGAAAAAGTTCTCATACTTGTAATCAGCGTCCTCCGGGACCGGAAGCGGAGCATCGAAGAGGAAGATCGCCTTGCTAATGTCTCCCCAAGCAGCTTTCGTCCGCAGGACCGCTTCATAAGAAGGAACCTCGGTGCAGGCGGCCAGCGCCTTATTATTGTAATAGTAACGGGCAAAGCTTCTCGTGCAAGGGTTCCAAAACTTCACCCCGGGCAAATACGGCATGAGACTGATGGCGTTCGCGTTCTTGGCCACGACCGTAAAACCCTGACTCAAAAGGCCGTAGCGCCTCTCCAATAATTTAACAGCGTCCGCGGCGTCACGCGACCCCGAAAAGGGCAACTTGTATTCCATCATATAAATAAAGTTGACCGCACGGAGGCCCACAAAAAAGAACGCGCACATGAGCGCGATCACTGCGGCTCGCGTGCGACGGGGCCAAACCGTGGGCGCAGTCCCCAGCGGCGCGGGATAACTTGCCGCGATCCAAAACGTGAAAATAATACTGACCAGAATGAATCCGTAGTGGCGGTAATCCCCGACATCCACGAAATTAAAGATGTAAAAAAGCGGCGCGAGCGCGCACCCCAAGATCACAAGAGGCGCGGGCTTTCGCAAGAGCGCGATCCACGAAAGAAAAAATGCCGTGAAGCTGGCAAGCATCGCCACCCGAGGCAATCCCGGAGTTTGACTGTCGTTAAAAAACGGGAGGAACGCCTTGCTGACGGGAACGAGGCATTGGCTCACGGAAAATGCGAGATGCCGGCCGCGTGCGGGATGGTCCAGAGGAAGCGCGTGTGCGATCCAGAGGACGAGCAGGGCTGAGAATGTCATCAAGGTCATGGAGATGATGAGCGGACGGTTTCCGGCAAATTTGTTCCGGTGCTCCCAGGCAAAGACGGCTGTCAATCCGAGCCCGAGGCCCAGGCACATAAAATCCGCGTGCAAAAGAAGGGCGACCAGAATCGCGTAAACCATCGGGCGCTCCGTTCGCTTGGGATACAAGGCCGCGATAGCAAAAAGGATCAGAAGCGACATCATATAATTCCGCGTGATCACGGCGTACTCGTAAAGCATGTAAAAGGAGAACAGGAAAAGGTAGCGGAACACGCGGGGAAAAGGCGCGCGCTTGAGCCAGAGAAACGCCGCTCCAAGCGCAAAGAGGAGATTCAAAATCCCCTGGGCGATATACGGAAAGCCCAGCTTGACCCAAGGAAGGATCACGAGATAGAAAAGTCCGGGGTGCCGGTCCCGATTCGTGAAGAGGATCTCCAGAAAGGTCCGCCAGTCCGCGTCCCGGGCAATGATCCAGGGATAAGCCTCGTCGCCCCAGGGCTCGTGGTGCCAGATCCCGAAGCTGACGATCACGCCATAAACAGCCAGCACCAGGAGGTCCGTTCTGCGGAATTTTTCGTCGAGCAGCCAGCCCATGACCTTCTTCGGTAAAGACAGGACAAGCTCCAGGCTACTTTTAAAAGTTATTTGCATCAATCGTTCCTTCTCGCCACGTACATCATTTCGCCGGAGAAACCTTGGGCAGCGCCCGGTAAAGAGAAAACGTTTCCTGCCAGTGTCCGAAAGCGGGACTGACCCGGTAGAGTTCTTGATATTCATAATCCGGATCTGTCATTGCCGGCAAGGGATTCCGGAAAAGGAACAGGACACGGCTTAGATCCCTAAAATAACCCTTCGCAATCTGAACGGCCGCCGCCTCGGGAAGATCATTACACCGGGACGTTTCCCGCGTCAACCGGTAGTATTCCGCGTAATTGCCCGTGCAGGGATTCCAGAACCTCACGCCGGGCAAATAAGGCATCAGCCCCACGGAATTCTTGTGCGGTGAAACGATCACAAATCCCTGTTCGAAAATGTGGTTCTTTTTTTCGATCCCCGCGATCACCCGGGCCATATCCCGGCTCCCCGAGAAAGGAAGGTGATATTCCAGGCGATAAACAAAACTGAGATTCTGAAGGCCCAGGAGAATGCAAAGGCTCATGATCGCAATCGCAAGTTGACCGAACCAGGGCCGGGCACTTCTTCCGGTCCCGGGAGCGGCCGGAGCCTCCCCGGCGGAATCCCGGGCGATCCAGAGAGCAAAGAGAACGCTGAGTAAAATAAAACCGTGATTGCGGTAATCGCCTCCGTGGAAAAACGTAAAAACCGTAAAAAGGTACGCCAAGGAAACGCCCAGGATCAAGGCGGGTATCCGACGCCGGATCAGAGAGACGAACGTCGCGATCAAAACATAGCTTCCGGCGATCACGGCCGTGGGGAACGCGAAAGCCGCGTGCCGGCCCAGATCCGAGAACGGAAAAAAGGCGTTTGCCAGGGGCTTCACGAAGTTCAGGATATCCGGCGCCCATTTATTGCCATATTCCCCGTGCCCCGCCGGAAGCGCGTGGGCCATCCACCCGATCCACAGCGCATTCAGCGCCATCAAGGCGAACGCCGCGGCCAAACGTGGCTTCGTTTTAAACAGGCGTCCATATTCCACCAGATAAGCTGCCGTCAATCCCACTCCCAATCCAAAACTCATATAGTCCGCGTGAAACAACAGGGTGATCAGAAGCGCGTAGGTGATCGGCCGGCTCTCGCGCTTGGGATAAAAAACCGCCAGAATGAACAGAAGGACGACGGTGAGCATGTAGGGACGAACGACCACGGAATATTCAAAGAGCATGTAATAGGTGAACAGAAAAAGATACCGGAAGATCCGTGGAAAGGGCGCCTTCGTCAGAAAAAGGAAAGCCGCCAGAAGCGCCAGGAGAGCGTTCAGAATGGCCTGGGTAAAATAAGGAAAGCCGAGCTTCACGAAGGGGAGCAGAAGGACGTGGAAAAGCCCCGGATGCCTGTCCCAATTCTGAAGGATCATCCCAAGGAAGCCGCGCAGATCGGTATCCCGCGCGATGATCCAGGGCAGCGCCTCGTCGCTCCACGGCTCGTGATACCGGATCCCGAACCCGATCAGCAGCCCGTAGAGCGCGAGCACGAACAGATCGCTGCGTCTGAATGTTTCTTCAGTCATCCAGCCGGTGATTGCGTTAAAAAACTTTTTCACTTTATCAAACCCGCCATTTTTTGAATGGATATGCGCTTCCGTTTGTATCCTCTAAGCCTCAAGAAAGCCAAGCCTTATTAACTTCGGCCATATTACCTAGAAGCTATATGGAGCGAAACGCGCCCGGTCTGTCCCCCACTCACCCCTGAGCCGATTGGGCCGCAGCAAACGGCAAATAATCCGTATACCCGGCCGCTCCCCCGCCGTACCATTGGGACATATCGCTGAAGGGATTGAGGGGCCAGTCGTTTTTGAAGCGGTCGGCCAGGTCCGGGTTGGTGATAAACGGACGGCCGAAGGCGATCAGGTCCGCGTCGCCCTGCCCGACCCGCTGCTCTGCCAGTTCACGCGTGTACCCACAATTACCGAGGATCGCCCCGGAAAAGATCCCCCGGAACTCCGAAAGCTTCATCGGCTCTCCTTTGCCATGAAAACCAAAGGCCAGACCGTCCATGACGTGCAGATAGCCCAGCCGCAGCTGATTTAATTCTTTCGCGACAAAAAGATAGGTCTCCCTGAAATCGTCACTGCCCATATCGTTAAAGACCCCGTTCGGAGAAATGCGTACGCCCACTTCCTCGGGGCGCCAAACCTCCAGCACCGCTTCCAGGATCTCTCTCAGGAAACGGAAGCGGTTCAGGACGTCCCCCCCGTAAGCATCCGTGCGCAGGTTCGCTTTCGGATCGAGAAATTGATTGATCAGATAACCATTCGCCCCGTGGATCTCGATGCCCGAGAAGCCGGCCGATTTCGCGTGGACCGCCGCGGCCCGGAAATCCTGCACCACCGCCTTGACTTCACCTGTCGTCAAAGCGCGCGGGACCTCATAAGGTTTTTTACCGAGTGGCGTACGGACCAGCTCGCCGTTATCGATCTTCACGGCCGAAGCTGAAACCGGAAGCGCGCCTCCCAAGAAATCACTGTGCGAGACCCTCCCGCAATGCCAGAGCTGAAGAATGACCGGCGCCCCGCCCGCCTGGACCGTTTGAGTGATCTTTTTCCATCCCTCCGCCATGGCCTGCGTGTAGATCCCCGGAGTCCCGCCCCAGCCGATCCCCTGCTCCGAGATCACGGTCGCTTCCGTGATCAGCATCCCGGCGCCGGAGCGCTGGAGATAATATTCCGCCATCAGCTCGTTGGGGACGCGGCTTGTGCCCGCCCGTGCCCGAGTCATGGGAGCAAGGACGATCCTGTTTTTAAGGCGCATGCCCCCGATCGAAAAAGATTCGAACAATTTGTCCTCTTTCATTTCAATCGCCTCCTTGTTTTGACATACCTGCTTTCCGCGGATCCGCGTCGAAGGGTTCCATTCTACTACCGTGTGAACCCAACGGCATCCCCCGCCACAATGCGTTGGCGGGCAGGCGCGGGGAAGCGTTAGCTTACCCCTCCTTCACAGACGAAGTTTGGTTTACTTCAACGGGAGGGGCCGACGGCCTCGGATGGGTTACCTGGTCTGTCGTATAAAACACGGGACGATCACCGTCGAACCGCATTAGCTCAATCGTTCTCCCGTCGGAATAGGTCTCGCGTACCGGGATCCCTAGTTTTTTTGCGCGGCGTACCGCCTCAGCCTTGTCGGCCGCCATCTCTCGTCCCAGCCGGTCAATTCTCTCCGCGGGCGTCTCTTTCTTATTGGCCGTAACTGCGAAAGCAAGGAGTCCTCCCAATAGCAAAACGGCCACAAACATTAAAACCATCCTTGCACCTTTGGATTTTTTAATCATCTTTCATCCTTCCCGCCGTTGAGTCGTCCTTCCTGAAAACGAGACTGCGTCCGGTCTTTCCAACTGGCCGCAGAACCGCCGGGCTGTAAAATAAAAACTGGTGCTTATTTAATGCGTTTTAACACCTTGGTTATTGTTTTATTTTGATATCCCGGGATTTCGCTCGTCGTCAGTATGAGATTCTCCCCATCAAACTTGAAAGACGTATAAGCCGGAATAAACTGCTTGGCATAAACATAGAACGGACTTTCCGCAGCTTCGCCCTCAGGCGGGATCATGATGATTTTATCGCCTTCTAATTTATACGGTTCTTCATCGTTTATGTTTACGCCTTCTCCGACCGTTTTATTTATCAGATTGTTTTCTGTAATGGTTACCGTCTGTTTAGTCTCGGGGACAACGACGTCATCATTATTCACGCCCTCGAATCCCGCAGGTTTCTTTGTGTATGATAACAGCTCCTTTTGCGAAGGAACTTGCGACACGACTTCCCACTCTCCGATAAGGCTATTCGTTTCGCAATAAACGCAAGTCGGCATCTGTGTGAACAACGCACCCAAAACGACTGCCCAAAGAAACATTTTCATACTCACCTCCATTTTAGAGACACCACGATAAACTCTGAATAACCTCGGGACGGAACGGCGTCCCACGGGGACGCATTTTTTGTTCCCGTAATTCAATCTTCAACGCCAATACCGTTTCGCCATCAACCAGGCAGTTGCAATCAACATACCTATGCCGAGGAAGATCAGGATCGAAAGTCCGCTTTCAGCAGAGTGACCTTCGCCTCAGAATTCGCTTCCGTCTCAGATCCTGGGATCGCGGGGTCGGAGAGTTGCTTTTTGATAGGGTCTGGAGTCATGGTTTTCTCACGGACATTAATTTTCCGTCTAGACCATAGAGCTTTATCGTTCCCTCGCCAGGCTCTCCCTTCTCGTAAGATACCTCGGATTGCAATTGCCCGCTTTCGTAATAAGACTTCATCAGTCCCTCTTGCATTCCGTTCTTGAAATTTCTCTCGACATGCAATTGCCCGCTCGGGTAATACTCTTCACTCGGCCCCTCTGGTTTTCCATTCACATAAGCTTTCGCCTCTTTCAATTGCCCGCTTTCGTAATATTCTTTATACGGCCCTTCACGATAGCCATTTTTATAAGATCCATCTTCCCGCACATGTCCGTTTCTGTAATAAAGTTTATACGGCCCTTCAAGCATTCCGTTCTTGAAAAGCGTCTCGCCTTGTAATTCCCCGCTTTCGTAATATTCCTTAGACAGAGACTCATTACTTTCGTTCTTATAAATCATCTCGCCCTGCAACTTCCCATTCGCATAGTACGCCCTTTTTGTTTCCTCCCCGTATCCAATAGAACTGAATGTTATTATGAAAATTACGACAACTCCGAGTGCCCCGCCAATGAAAGCTCTAACCTTAGCATTCACACCACAACCCCCTTTTCTGTTCCCGTGGTTCCTTGTTTGAACTGTATCTTTACATTGGGGCGCATAAAATACAAAAGAACCAGCAACTCCAAGAAAAGAGAAGAATAAAATACAAAAACAGTCAATTCGGTTTGAAAAATAAAATCTAGGTTGAATCGTGAAGAGGCGTACATCCAGAATGATTTTTGAATAAAATCGGTAAGGATAGCTCCTACCACAAGCCATCTTCCCCATGACTTTAGCCTTAATACCCCTATCCCACCTATAAGCATTCCTATTGCGACAAATTTATTCGGAAGAGGCATAAAAACACTCGTAACAAGGTCCACAGATGTACGGTATTGTGACTCCGACATTGGTGCTTGGCGTATACTAAGGAGAGCACCTAAAAAGAAGCTAACCGCAAGCCCGCAAAAAGAAATCAATCCATATAATACCAACAGCCATCCTGTCCCCCTCAATCCTGCTGATATTTTTCTCATCTCCACAACCCCCTTTTATTTTCTCTCGCTTCCTTCTCCAGCTTCACGAAACAGCTCCAGATACTTTACGACCCTTAGAAAACAGGCACTAGCCTTCTTTTCCGTTCCCGCTCTTCCGCATACGGACCTTCCCAAAAACAGCGGACATTTTATGAAGGCGGAATTACTGCTCCCCCAAAAGCTGTTTCAACCGACCTTCAACAGGCTTGAGGGGGTCCTGCCCCTCATTAAAAGTTTCATAGCTTAATCCTCCAGAAAAGAACCCTGTCAAATAACGCAGATCTTCGGGAGTCACCCTGTCTGTGCGGACCGTTCTCCCGTCGGCATATTGAAGGACAAGGGAAACGTATCTTTCCGCATCGGGGAGTGCCGGATTACACTTGGCGCAGAGTTTGCTCTCATCGAGCGATAGGGAGATCCCCTTTGCAAACGGGCGCAATTTTTCGATCGAACTTCTGAGCCCCTGCAAATCTACTGCCTGTTTAGATGCTTGGGCTCGTGAATAGACGGTTTTCTCCCCGTCAACGGGGCAAACATATTCAAAGTTTTCAGGTGTTTCACCCATTTTATAACACATCGCGCCCATCTTCTTCGCCGGCGGATTACTCGACTCGATCCTTTTCAAGGCTTTTTGTATATCCTCACGCGACATGGCTTGGATTTTCTCGGAAGTCACCGCCTGCTTACTCTTGGTGTCGGGCGGATCCGCCTGCTGCGCACGAGCCGATAAAACCGTGAGCCCCAGAACAAGCATCACGACAAAAACAATTTGCAAGAACATCATGTGCCTACTCCTTTCTCACCCAACAGCTCCTTGAGGCGAGCCACTTTAGGCTTCAGGGGCTCCTGATCCGGACCTTGAGATAAATAGCTTAATCCGCCGGAAAAGAACCCCGTCAGATATTTGAGGTCCTCAGGAGTCACCCGATCCGTACGGACCGTTCTTCCATCGGCATATTGAAGAACCAGGGAAACAAATCTTTCCGCATCAGGAAGCGCCGGATGACACTTGGCGCAAAGCCTGCCTTCATCAAGTGATAGGGCGATCCCCTTAGCAAGCGGACGCAATCTTTCGACCGAGCCTCTAAGCTCCTGCAAATGGGTTGCCTGATCAAATGCATTGGATTTTAGCGAAAAAACTGTTTTATCGCCGTCAACGGGGCAAACATATTCGAAGTATCCAGATGCGGGAGCTACTGGTTCATAACACATCGCGCCCATCTTTTGCGACGTTGGCGTATGACTCGATTCGATCCTTTTCAAGGCTCTTTGTATATCCTCACGCGACATGGCTTGGATTTGCTCGGACGTAACCGCCTGCTTACTCTTGGCATCTGATTGATTTGCCTGCTTTGTGCAAGCGGATAAAACCGTGAGCCCAAGAAGAAGCATCGTGACCAAAGCGATTTGAATAAAAAGCATCCTGTCTCCTTTCTTTAAATGAGCAGAGCGTCCGGCGCGTTGATCGCGCCCGCGACAATATGCGCGGCTTCCCGGCATCCACCGGCACAACGACCGGCATCCTCACACCCCGCACACATGGCGGGTAAGTAATCACTCCGGGCGAATTTCATCCAATACGGATCCATTTTCAAGGTTTCGATCTCCGAATAGTGCGCCAGCTCCACCGGCGAATGATTGCAAACCCTCACTTTTCCCGATGGACCGATCACAAAAAAACCCTTGGCCGCAGAACATCCCGTTGAAACCTCTAATCTCTTATATTTACCAGAGGTGAACAAGCACAGCGGCAGCTCGGTCCCCACCGAGCCATAACGGCCCGCATCATGAAGCGCTTGTTCCGCGACATCGAGCATTTCGATCAATTCTGCGCGGCTTAAAGCAAGTTCCCGGGCGTAGCGGCGCCCGCGACCGCCTTCAAGAAATCGATTTAATAAAAGCTGGGTCGCCCCCGCAAGAAAGGCCGCTGAAATCGTTTCGTAGAGTTCGAAAAGATTCTTCTTTGTCACAGTGATGCCCACCACCGTTGAAAGGCCGCGCTCCCGGGCTTTCTCGAAGATACGCAGTATTTTGTTCACGTCACCCCCGCCGGTCAATTCGGCAAAAGTGCGCAGCCCGGGCATGCTGATGCTCAGCTGGATGTCATCTCTCTTGCAGAGGTCGAGAATAGCATCGTCGACCAACGCACCATTCGATAAAAGGTATAGTTTGGGGGACGCTATGTGTTCCGCCAGTTGACCGTCTTTATCCTTGATCACTTTAACCTTCAGCCGTGAAGCGTAAGCCATGATCTCGGGAAGATCGGGGCGTAATAGCGCTTCACCGCCCGTAAAACAGATTTGGTGAACGCCCTGCCGCGCCAAAAGATCAAGAACGGCCTTCCATTGAACCGTGGAAAGCTCTTTCCCCTTCATGGAGACATGCTCCTCCGTCATCCAAGGACAGGAACAGAACTGGCACTGGTGATTACACCGATAAGTCATTTCAAGAACAGCGGTGATCGGCAAAAAAGAAATGGCGCGGCAGGAATGACTCAAGTCATTCTCCTTTTGAAAAATAGCTTCATTTCCACAATCCCCTTGTCTGTCCCCGTGCTTGCATTTTCAACGCCAATACCGCTTCGTCATATACCAGGCGGTCGCGATGAGCATGCCTATGCCGAAAAAGATCAGGATCAAAAGTCCGCGCTTCAGCAAAGTGACCTTCGCCTCAGAATTCGCTTCCGGCTCAGATCCGGGGATGTCGAGATTGGTGGGTTTATTCTTGCTGGGGTCTTCGGTCATAGTTTTCTCAATGTTTCGATTCCCACAATTTCCGGAGAGCCTCTTTCTGTAATGCCAATGGATTTCTCAGCAGGCTGCCCACAGATGTCCCGCCTTTTTTTATAGATTCCCTTATGATCGGTTTTATTTGGGCCTTTAATACCTGCCCATAAACTGTGAGTGGGAGGTAAATTAATATCACAATCACACCCACCCAATTCCATAATCGTACCGATTGGTTACTGGGTGCGGGGAGCAAAGAGTCGGGAAAGTTCAATTTTACTCGTTCTGATTTTTCAAAATATGATAACCAGATCCATGCCGAAAAAATACCCCCCAGGGTTCCTCTAATTGCAAAAAAAGCTTCGTAGTAATTCCTGCCGGAAGACCATGTCCATAAAAAATCAGGCGCATGGAAAAGGAAAAAAGCAGCATCCACGCCCATTTGGCTCCATAGAAAAAGCCGTGTCCATTTCACTGCATTACTATTTTTCTTTATGAGCAAAAAGCAGGCTATTGCATTACATATGATCAGAACTGCACGCGAAACAGTTTCAACGGTTGGAAACAAACAAATAACCGGAACCGATATAAGGTCCAAAAATCCCAAGAGAATGTATAGCCCCAACCACCCGCCAGTTCCCTTCAACTTTTCCGCATCATTCATCTCCATCACAACCCCCTTTTCTGTTCTCGTGCTCCCCGCCACGTACCCATGTAGTTCGGGGTCCTTATTGGAACTGGGCTTTGACGTTGGGACGGCTAAGATAGCAAATGACCAACGACTGCAACAATACTGACAAAATGATTCTGCTTGGTGATTTTATGTTATACGCTAACACATTAAGCCAAGGAGTAAGAAATATGTAAAAAACGGTAAGATATAAAATGCCTTTCCTTCCTTTTTCCTTGAATTGCAAAAGTTGGCTTCCCAAAATATAGCAGATAGGTGAAAGTATTAGACTAAGGATACAGTAAATTTTTACATAAAATATGTTCTCCCCGTGTTGCGGCATCCTCCCAATAAACTGAGGAAGAAAATTTGGAAAAAAAAGCTCAAAAAGATATGCAAGCGATGAGAAGAAACCCAAAATTCCACCAAACCACTTGTGATAAATGCCAATTATTTTCACACCCTTGGGTAGTTTCTTTTTCTGTTCTCCTTTTTTAATAAATACCACAGCTCCTGTTTTCATTTCCAAAGCCCCCTTTCGTTTTCTCTCGCTTCCTTCTCCAGCTTCACGAACAGCTCCAGATACTTTACGACCCAAAGAAAACAAGACCTAACCCCATTTTCTTTTTTCCCGCGTTAATCTTCCCAATCCTTGGGCTTGGGATCGCTGTACAAGCAGGCGTGGCCGGCCGCGAGAAGTTCGTTATTGAGGAAAAGCTCCGCCCCGTCCTTCATCCGGAGAAAGATATCGGAAAGGTAGCGGTCGTACTTGTCGGGCTTCGTCGTCGTGACGGTCATCCCCACCGCCCGGCTGAAAAGCTCCACCACGAAGCGCTTCGCCGCCTTCCCCGCCGCGTACTTAAGCTCCGGACAGTCGATCCCGCGGAGCCGGAGCTTGTCGTTTTTCATAAAGCCGGCACTTTTATTTCCCGGCCCTTCTCCGCGCCCCGTAAAAATAAAATACCACTGCGTGTCGCCGTCATAGATGTGGTCAAGCGCCGCTTCATACGTATAAAGGGCTCCGGAGCCAGACTCCGACCTTTTCAACCGCGTAGGTTGAAGGGGTTCCACGTTGACAATATCGCCTTCTTTGAACCCCGCCGCAGCTTGGTCTGGCGTCAGCGGGCGGTAAATACGGAAGCCCAGGTCGAGATAAAGCGCGCCCCCTTTGAGGGCGATCTGATGCGTGTGAAGCTTTCCGCGGAGGGGGATTAAAAGATCGGGACTCGTCGCTCGGGACTCGGGACTTGCGGAGGGGGAAGGAGCTTCTTCGCGAACGCGTTCGGACTGGACAAGCTTGCGGATTGCTTTGTGAGAAAGTCCTTCCCTCAGGGCCTGCTTTTCAAGCCGTTTCCGAACTGCGGCATTCCCGACGGGGAGAAGCTCCGAGTATTGGGTCCAGGTCAATTCGTGCGGCGCCGCACGAATTGGGTAACTCAGGTAGAACTGCCGCATGCGCCGGAGGTTCGATTCGGAAAATCCAGGACCGCACTTTCGCGTAAGCTCTTCGGAGATTTTTTGAAGGAGACCGGAACCGTAAACGGCTTTGACCGCGCCCTGCTGTTCGACCCGAACGATCCTCTGTCCGATCTTCCAATAGGCCTCGACCAGGGTCCTACGCGCACCCTCATAGATCTCGCCGATCTCCCGCACCAGCTTCTGATAAACGTCCTTCGCGATCGCGTTCATACGCCCCTCGCTTGGTTCTACGGCTCCCCGACTCTGCCTCTCATGACTTCCCTACGGGCCAAGGACCGGCTCGCAATCCTTGTCCTCCTAAAATGGCCAGAACCAATGTTTCTTTTGTTTTGCTTTCCTCGGGGATGAGGGCTTGGACGATTCGGCGGGAGCAAAAGTAGCAATCTCCGAGCATTCGACGCTTTCGCTGATCGCAATTCCAAAAGGCGCGACTTTTTTAAAGGCTTTCGTGCACGCATGCCCCCCGGCATCCACAAAAGCAGTTTGGGATGTCGATGTCGCACAGCCCGCCAAAAACAAAATCCCAGATAACAACAGAATTATCCGCATCATAGCACCGCTTTGATCCTCAGCTCTGGTCACGAAACATCCGAACAGCATATATCCTCTCCTTCGTAGGTTCTCCCTCTCCTATTTTCCCCGCTTCTTTGGAAAAGATATCCCAACCATGCAAATGACAATGATAGTAAGGGAGAAAATGCCCAGAAACATTATCGTGGGACCATCCAACTTACTTATCAGGCCAATGGCATAGCGCATTATGTCCTTCCCCAACGGCTCCTGTTATTTCTTCCTTTAATCCGCCGCATCCTCTTGATAAACGCCCGTTTTCATCTCATGTTTTAAGACTGTTGGGTAAGAACGAATTTTCCCATGCCGCAATTTAAAATGACACTCTTCACATTATTTGATGTTATCACAGCCCGAATAAGCGGATCTTTGATATACAGCACCTTCTCCGCTATGCCGCCCGGGTTAATAAGTCGAACTTCTTTGTTTTTAGAAGCCTCCTCCGAGTCATCCTCCAGAGGAGCCACTAATGTCTCAAAAGGTGACGGCTTTCTTAGTTCGGGATGATTTTTCACGACATCTTCAACCTTTTCGGGAGTCACTGTGCCGGGAATCTCGTATTTACTTCCGTCTTTCAACTCCACCATTCCAGTCGCCCATGGCACCTCATAGGTCTTCTCATCCTTGGAAACAATTTGCGTTGTTTGAGAGAAGAATGGATCGCCTTTCATCGGAGCATTGCCTGTATTCGTAAACCGAAGGGTCGCAACAATTTCACTCGATGGCAACGTCTCATCCACAGAGAAGCTCACGGTACACATGCGAGATTTGTCGATCGAACCAAACAAGACTCGTTTCCCATACCCGGAAAAAACATACTGTCCCGCCCAAACGGTGCCCATGTTGAGCGCCAGTAACAATCCTAAAATAGAAATTGTTTTTAGCTTCATTTTGCCTTCTCCTTTAGCTGCCTCATCATTTTAATAAACTACGATGCACGCCCGCATCCCGAAGCAGCCTCTTCCCCCCCCCCATCAAGACTTAAGGGAGGGATGGCTTTTCAAACATTCCTTGATCTCCCGAAGCAACTTCGTGACTTCATTCATTTTAAAATACCAGCACACGATTTCTCTGCAAACGAGAAAAACAAGGAGACTCCCGACGATATACGTTACGATCATTGTCATATCACTTCCGTTCATAGAACCCTCCTTTTTTTCTTACTCTTTTAATCCTCCATCATCTCCCCGAACTCAACATCACCCTCCAACCGGTTAAACGCCTTCGTCGCCCCCGCCTCTAATGACTTACATAGGGGCCAAGGATCGGCTCGCAATCCTTCCTCATGGCTTCCCCATGGCCAAGATTCTTCTCAATGCACTCGCGGTACATCCGTGTCAGCTTCGCCTCGTCCTGGCTGATTTGCAAGTCCGCCGCCGACTGAGAAGTGCAACAACCGCTGAAGGTCAAAACCAGTGCTGCCAAAAAGATTATGCGTGTCATAGAGTTGCCTTTCTGATCATTTTCAATTCATAACGAGGGATCTATTTGCTTTCTATTTTTTGCGCCGTTATTTTTTTCTCCGGCACCGCCGTTGCTCCTGGAGGAGTTTTTTCGGGCACCACGGTGCCGTTAAAATCCTTACAAACGCCTTCTGTCCTCACCATTTGCGGGACGCCCTTGACGAGGCACGTCACCTTCCTCCCTTGATCCTCTTTGTTATTCGGGGCCTCTGCTTTTTTAGAATGATGGTGCTTCGCAAACGCAACGTCAGAAATTCCAAGCAAGATACTTAATGTTAATATTATTACAAATATCCTTTTCATCTCCACAACCTCCTTTTCTGTTCCCGCGCTCCCTGCCGCGGCCCCTTGCGGTTCGGGGTCCTTACTTGAACTGCTCCTTAACTTTGGGATGCGTGAAATACATTTGCACCCACATAAAATACAGCACGGCGGCAAGCGTCACAAGAAGGCTGAATTCCATTCTAATCATTAGATGCGGTGCAAGCGTAACCGCAAAAATAACTTCGCCTCCCCCCACGAAAACAATCGTCCATTTAGCGATAGCCTTATTGAGGGCTACGGAACCAGGCTTGAGATTATAAGTTGAAATTCCCGCATAACTAAATAGGACGGGGAAACAAACAGCTGTTAGCGCCATAAGAACATAGAGTATAAAAACGAAAACGCTGAAAAAAGACAAATCACCTAGCTGCGATATGAACTTTTCATAATTTGAAATGAAAAAACGGAGGCATAAAAAAAGCACGGGCAAACCTACCAGCAAATTAACTATAGAAATGACCATTACACCTATTGACCTTTTCTTTTCCACAACCCCCTCCTATTATTTCTTTAACGCACCTGCGATTAATTTAAGTCCCAGCCAAAGGCAGGATAAGTCGAGAAGCATGCCTCCAATGCCGACCGCCAGTGTAACCTCAGTTGTTTTGACGTTGATGGCTTCAGACAAGCTCTTATAAATCATAGGAAACATAAAGATAGCGTAGCCAAGAAACGGTAGCGCCAGAAGAATAAAACCCAGCCTTGTCACCCAACTCTTCTTGAATCTCCCCGAAGCGCCTGCTCCGTATATATTTCCTTCTGCCAAGGCAACTTTAACTGGGTCGTAAGAAGAAAGGACGTTGCTTGGTGTTACCACGTTCTGATTTTTCTGTTTTTTCATTTCCACAACCCCCTTTTATTTTCTCTGGCTTCCTGCTCCAGCTTCACAAACAACTCCTGATACTTCACATTCGGCGGGATGGCATCCTTGGAGGAGGTCATGCCTTGGGCGTAGCCAGCCTTGATGAGGGTGGCGTTGATAAAGACGAGGCTCGATTTTCCCGGCCCGCCATAACCATCATCCAAAAAACGTCCGAATTCAAGAACGGTCTTGTCATGATTCTCTGCCTGCCTTGGCAATAGATAAACATACGCCAGCGTCCTGCCGGACTTATCCTTCTTCTGAACGTCGTACTCCAACCGAACCTGCTTGCCCTCGACCAGCTTGCGGGCGAAATCTGCCGACGCCTTAGCGTGCATCAGAGATCCCGGCGCGCGCTTCCATTTTTTTCCTTGGTTAAGATAGACCGCCTCGGCAGGACTGTACTCGTTTTCCTCACAATCGATTCCGATCAGACGCACAGTTTCACCGCTCGAAAGTTCCAGGGTATCACCGTCGATCACGCGTTTCACAACCAAAGAACCCTCCGGCGCCAGGCTCGCTTGCAGCTGCTTTCCCTCGTCCGGCACGGGAATAAAGGATTTTTCAATCTTTACGGAGCCGCCCATGCTACGCAAATCCGTTTTAACGGTTTGCTTTAAAAAAAGGGCTTTGCCCTGAAAAATAGGTTCGATGACGATCTGTTGATGCTTTTCAATCATATAAAGCTTGTCCCCACCCAAGATCCCGCGGGTCTTCAACTCCACGACCTCCGAATAGTTCGACCTTCTGAGCTTCGCGCGGTTTTCCGTATTTACACCTATGAGCCACCGGAATCCATGGTCAGGAAGTTGCAGGCGGACCACGCCGCCCCTCCTCTCGATCTTGCTGAACGGGAAATTCCCGGAAGATTCCTCCCCATACCCCGCCGAGGCCGCTAGGCACAGCGCCGTGATCACGAATAATAGCTTCCTCATTTTAACGACTCCTCACTTTTCCGTAGCAATGCTCAACGCTTGTTTGACGTCAGCCTCAAGTTTCTTTTCAACAGGATCGAGTCCCCACATACCCCCACCCCAATAAATTTTAAAATGCTCACTTCTGCCGAGGTATCGCGCAGGCCGTTCCGCGACCTCCGGATGCAGAGCTGAGACTGTATGGCTTTTCTCTTTATAGCGAAGGTCCATCAGATAGAGCTCGTACGGCCCGATCTTGGCTTTACTTTTCATTTTCGCATCGATTGATGGATTGCTGATCAAAACAACAACAGCCTCTTGTGCATCCTCCGCGTAATGGTTCGGAGAAGACGGCCCTTTCACAACTTTGACAATGAACCAGCCTTGAGGCAGAACCGATCTAACCTTCTTAAGGGTCTCTGTTGATCCGTTTGATGCGCGACTCTCCGCCGCAATGGTGGTGGCCGCCAGGCACAATGCCGCGATCGCGAACAAGTACTTCTTCATTTCCAAATCCCCCTTTTCTGTTCCCGTGCTTCCTTCTGCAATTTAAAGCCTATTCACGCAGCGAGAACTTTTCAACAAGGCGCTCGACAAACCTTTTTACCCCTCTCCGCATATCCCTTGTTAAGAATCTAGATTGCCAAACGGATGCCTCGCCGTTCCGATGGAGAGCGTCTTTCAGCAATGAAGTCTGTATTTGAGTCCTCTGACCCACCACAAAAGGTTTATTAAATGGGCAGTAACAATACTCCATCGGACACCGCACGACCTTGGGAAACATCTTCCAATCCCCCCAAAAGTCGCCTATTTCCCTCCGGATAGCCGCACAGGCAAAAACCTTATAATCGGAATTAACAAAAAATGAATTTACCCCCGCCGGGCACAATTCGCCGACGCTCCTGTTTAAAACGAGATTTACCTTTGGATTTATCCCTGAGATCAAATCAAAGGCGTTTTGCTCGTAAGCTAACCTGCCGGCATGCATTGGATAATTTTTACCGCCCTGTCTTCCGACAAACAAACTAGGCAAAACACTGACCGCATTCTCTCGAAATATTTTCATGTCATCCGAGAACCTCTTCAACAGCGTGGGGTAGACGACATAATTTCCCGTCATGATAAATCCGCGATCTCGGAACTTTCTTACAAGAGCGCACAAGTCCCGCAGCGGCATCTTGCGTTTCTCCCTTTCTCCGGCATGAATCGAAAAAACTATCTCGCAAATCCTTTCCGGATCAACCTCCTTGATAAAGCTCTCGCAAGCTGCTAAAAGGCTGAGATTCGTATCGATGCGAACATAATGTCTTTTTGTTAATTCCTTCACCAGCTCGATAAAATTCGGAACAAGAAAAGGTTCCCCTCCTGTAAATGAAATAAGAGATGTCTTCCCAAAAGCATCTAACCGGTGAACTATCCGCGCAACATCCGCTTTTTTTGCCGGGCCGGTCTGCGGGGAAGAATAACAATATTCACATGAAAAATTACACTCCCTTAATAACTGCCAATGTATATACATGTCATACGGAAGCTCTTTATTCACGGCGCCGCCATCCTGTTTCCTGATGCTGGACGGCCCCAAACATCGGGTGCATCGAACTTTCTGCCCGAGCTCAGAAGCAAGATCATTGCCGAAGTTGTCATACTTGTATTTCCGCATATGTTCTTCGCTCAAATTTTACCCTCACTTCGCAACCCCCTTTTCCTCCCCCTGGCTTCCTTCTCCAGCTTCACGAACAGGTCAGCGTACTTCACACTCGGCGGGACGGTCACGACTTGGGCGTAGCCAGCCTTGATGAGGGTTGCATTAAGAAAGATACAAACAGCATTGCTTTCGTCCGGATCTATCATATCCAGATATTCATATTCTGCCGCCCTAAGAACATCGCAGTTGTTGCATACCAAGACATAAACATAGGCTAACAATCGCCCGTATTTATCCCTCCGCTGGACATCGTAATCTAGTCTGACCTTCTTGCCTTCCACCAGCTTGCGAGTGAACTCCGCCGCTTCCTTGGCGTGTTTTAGTGAATCTGGGCCGCGTTCCCACTTCTTGCCACGGTTAAGATACGCCGCGTCTGCTGGACTGTATTCCTGCTCATCACAATCGATCCCGATCAGGCGCACGGTTTCGCCGCTCGAAAGTTCCAGGGTATCACTGTCGATCACGCGGGTGACAGTCAGGGGTGATTCGGAGAAAAGCAGTGTGGCGGGATAAAGCAGGAGGGCGAGAAAAAGGAACGCTATTGTTTTTCTTTGCATTTCCCCTCGTCCATCAAAGGAAAAGGGAGCCGTCATCCGCAGGCCCCCAGCTGTTTTTAAAAAGCGGCGCCTGCTTGTTTCCCGGGGATGTAATAACTCGGACAAATGAAGCGGAACATGTGGGCAACACGCCGGGCCTTTTCGAGCTCTTCCTGGCCCTCTTTGGCTTTGGCCTCAAGGATGGGCATGATGGACTTCGCGATAAATTCGTCGCCGGCTTTTTTCCGGTCCGCTTCCGTCGGAAAAAGCTTCCGGAAATCCTTCAGCTCCCCGGCATCCAACCAGATCCCGCCGCATCCCGGACATTGATCGATCTGGATCTTCCGGAGGGGACTTTCAAAATGCCGCATCAGCACCGTGTCCGCACAACGGGGGCAGTTGATCCGTTTGTCCAGGTCGACCGGTCCCTTCCCCTTCGCGAAAGACGCCATCAAATCAACCAGTTTGTCGCCCGCGTTTTCATGAGCCTCATCGAATTTTTCAAATTCCAGATTGTCGAACCAGACGCCGCCACATCCCTCGGAAATATCCACCTTAACCTTGTTGATCTCGACTTCTTTCATGTTGGCGCCTGTGCGAGGACATTTCATGAGAGGTCTCCTTTTTATTTTATTCTACGGTGACTGACTTCGCCAGATTTCTCGGCTGGTCCACATCCCTGCCGTTCAGCACGGCGATCTTATACGCCAGAAACTGGAGCGGGATAACGGTGAGGATCGCGGAAAGGATTTCCGGAACCCGGGGGATCGCGAAAAAATCATCCGCCATTTTTTTAAGGTCCTTCTGGCCGTCGGTTCCGATCGCGATCACGATGCCGTCCCGGGCGAGGATCTCCTGAACGTTCGAGATCATTTTGTCATAAGTCTTGGATTCCGGAGCAATACAGATCACGGGTTGTTCGTGATCGATCAAGGCGATCGGCCCGTGCTTCATCTCCCCCGCCGCGTAGCCGTGTGCGTGGGCGTAGGAAATTTCTTTTAGTTTTAAGGCGCCCTCAAGCGCGGTCGGATAGTTGCAGCCCCGCCCGAGATAAAGAAAATTGCGCCGGGTATAATGTTTCTCGGCACACGATTCGAATTTCTTGATATCTTTCAGAACCCGGGCGCAATGCTGGGGCATTTTTTTAAATTCGCGGAGCAGTTCCTTGAGATCCGCGGGAGAGATCGTTTTGCGGATCTTCGCCATATAGAAAGCCAGCAAAAGAAGCGTGGCCAGCTGGGCGATATAGGCTTTGGTCGAAGCCACGCCGATCTCGGGCCCGGCATGCGTGTAAATCACCGCATCGGCTTCGCGCGCGATCGTGCTTCCGACTACGTTCACCACCGCCAAGGTGGCGGCCCCTTTGGCTTTTGCTTCACGAAGCGCGGCCAAGGTATCGGCCGTCTCGCCCGACTGCGTGATCAAGACCACCAGATCCTTGGTGTTCAGAATAGGATCCCCGTAGCGGAATTCGCTGGAGACCTGCGTGCGACACGGAAGCCGCGTGTACTGCTCGAGGGCGATGGCGCCGACCAAGCCCGCGTGATACGCCGTGCCGCAGCTGATCATGGAGACCCGTTCAATCTCCCGGAGACGCTTCTGGAATTTCTTGTCGAGCGTGTCAAAAAAGATCTCCCCGCTTCCAGGAGTGCGTTTGGCGAGAATGTTCTTGAGGACCTCCGGCTGTTCATACATTTCCTTGAGCATGAAATGCGGGAACCCCTGCTTCTGGGCCTGCGAGACATCCCAATGGACCGTGGTCGGATGACGCTTGACCCAGGTCTTGGTCTTGAGGGAATAAACGGAAATTTTTTGCGCCGTGATCACGGCCAGGTCTTCGTCTTCGAGGTAGATCACCTGCCGCGTGTAGGGGATCAAGGCCGTCACATCACTCGCGACGAAATTTTCTCCCTGTCCGAGCCCGATCACGAGTGGATTCGACCTTTTGTAGGCGATCAAGGTCTCGGGGTCCTCTTTGGAAAAAAGAACGAACGCGAAATAGCCGTGCAGTTCCTGAACCGCGCGCTTGACCGCGTCAAAAAGCTTGCCGGTTTTCCGGTAATAGGCGCCGATGAGATTGACACCGACCTCGGTATCGGTCTGGGAGAGAAAGCGTACTCTTTTTTTCTGGAGGATGCTTTTGACGGCGGCGTAATTCTCCAGAATTCCGTTATGAACGAGGGCGATCTTGCCTGAGGCATCCACGTGCGGGTGGGCGTTCGCGCGGGAGGGTTCCCCGTGCGTGGCCCAGCGGGTATGCCCGATCCCGATATGCGCCTCGATCGCGAAATCCCCGAGTTTTTCCTTCAGGACCCCGAGCTTCCCCTTTTCCTTAATGAGGATCAGCCCGTCCTTCTGATGGTCCACGCAAGCGATCCCGGCCGAGTCATAGCCCCGGTATTCGAGCCGCTCAAGCCCGGTGATCAGGACCGGCACGGTGTTCCTATAACCTACATAACCAATAATGCCGCACATGATTTTCCTCCGGAAAAAGTAAGGCGTACGGGGTACGGCGCAACGCGCATCTTTTCCCGCCGTACTCCTTACGCCGTACGCTATTATATACAAGGAATAACGTTTTGACAGATGATTTCCTTTTCAATAGTATGAAGATCGAGGGAAAAATCAATGAACCCAAATCGCCGTAGGCAGTTTTTCATTAATCGACCGCTCCAAACGCGCTTCATGCTGGCCGTCACGGTCCCGCTCCTCCTGATCAACCTCGTTGCAATGGGCGGCCTCTATTTCGGCATCTGGAGCAAGGTGCTGGATACTTTTTCCGATGAGCAAACGCTGAACGATCTCGTGACCGCGTCTCGGATGGTGGAATACGAGCAGGCGCGCCACACCCCCGGTACGCCGAGCTTCTCCTCCCTCTCCTTTTTTAAGTCGACCGAAAAGCTGGGGGAGCGTCAGCGTGAAGTTTTCAAGGAAATCCTCAATGAAGCGAACCGGTCCCTTTTCTGGAAATTTTCCCTCCTTCTCGTTCTGATCGCGTGGGGTACCATTTTTATCTCGCACAAGATCGCGGGGCCTTTTTTCAGGTTCAGTCAGGCCTTCGGCACGCTCGAAAAAGGCGATTACCGGGCGCGTGTTTTTTTAAGAAAGCTGGATGAGGGCATCCCCGCCGCGGAGGAATTCAATGAAGCGCTTGAAAAATCCGATCGTTTCCTCTCCGACCTTAAAGCTCTGACCCTGGAAAAGGATGCGACGCAGGCTGTCGCGCGGATCAAAGAAAAGCTTTCCCAAGTCAAAACCAGCGCTGATGCTTAAGCGTCTCACCTGTTTTTTTCTCGCACTTCTGCTCGCGTTTTCTTTTTCTCCCGCGTCTCTCTGGGCCTTTGAACCGTCCCCCGAAGACCGCGAGCTCCTGAACAAGATCGAAAAAGACACCTTCCAGTATTTCACCCGCTTCTCGGACAAGCTCACGGGACTGACCAAGGATTCTTCCCGTGCCGGCTCCCCGACTTCAGTGGCCGCCACGGGGTTTGCCCTCGCGGCTTACGCCATCGGAGCTTCCCGCGGATGGATCACCCGGGATTATGCCTACGGGAGAATTCTCACGACGCTCCAAATGCTCCGCCACAAAGCTGCGCACCAGGAAGGGTTTTTTTATCATTTCCTGGACAATAAAACCGGAAAACGGGTTTGGGGTTCGGAGGCTTCGTCGATCGACACCGCGCTGGCGGTCGCGGGCGCGCTCCTGGCCGCTCAGTATTATCCGGGGACGGAGGTCGACAAGCTCGCCCGGGAGATCTACGAACGTGTGAACTGGAAGTGGATGATGAACGGTTCTGATTTTATTTGCATGGGCTGGACGCCGGAGTCCAAATTCCTCCCCTATTATTGGGATTCCTACAATGAGTTGATGCTCCTGGTGGCTCTCGCCGTCGGCTCTCCGACTTTTCCCGTCCCTCCGAGAGCCTGGGAGCGTTGGCTTCGCCCTGAGGGGGATTTCAACGGCCACAAAGTTGTTTACGCGTCCACCGGCGCGCTTTTTACTTATCAGTTCTCACACGCCTACATCGACTTCCGGGGGCTGGACGACCGCGGCATCAATTTTTTTGAGAATTCCCGCGAGGCGACCCTGGCCAACCGGGAGTATTCCCTGAGCTTCGCCGGAAAATACAAGGGTTACTCCGAGTCCTCCTGGGGGTTATCCTCGTCCGTGGGCCCGGGAGGTTACAAAGCGTACGGCGGAAAACCCGGAGGCGGCATCCAGGACGGCACGATCGCTCCCTACGCCGCTCTTTCCTCGATCGTCTTCACCCCGGAGCTCAGCACCAAAGCCGCGCGCTTCTTCTATGACCACTACCAGCAAGAACTCTACGGAAACTTCGGATTCAAAGATGCCTTCAACGTGGACAAAGGCTGGTGGGCTACGGAATATCTCGGGATCGATCAGGGGATCACGCTGCTGATGTTGGAGAATTACTTGAATGGCGAGAGCGTCTGGAAAAAGTTCATGACGCTTCCGGCGGTCAAAAAGTGGATCGAGCTTACGGGTCTCAACTCGCGATCTGCTTCAACGGCTGTTGCGACTTCCGGAGCTTTGTAGCTAAGGTTTAAACCTTAGCTACCTTTCCAGAAGGGGACTGGGGAAACTCCGGTCTAATCTTTTTCTTTCCTTAGGAGCCTGAGCGCCAGCTGCATCGCAGCGGCTTCGATCATCTCATGCGTCAGGTAAGTGCCTTTTTTGATCTCTTCTTTGATCTCGCGGACGCGCCCCAGATTGGGCTCCGCTTCGGTGGGGATAAGGCGAAGATATTTCTGGACCTCCTCGCGATCTTTTTGCGCGATCGTTCTCTCGCTCGGAGCCTGGATCCTGAATTTGGGTCTTTTAGATTCTGCCACGCTTTGCATTCTTCCTGCCTTTAAGCCACTTGCGGTCGCTTTTGGCGAGCCCTGTTTTTCACTTCGGGCTTCGTCCTGAGCGGCAGGCCGTTTTGGGATAAGACAACTACACGGCTTCCTTCGCTGTGACTCTCTTTATATCGACGCAGCGTGACAAAACTTAATACTTTTGTAACAAAGGTGCTGGATTTTTTATCTTCTGTTCCTTTTCGTCTTCCCTCTCGCTTAGGCTTCCATGGTCAAGTGACCGGCGCGACGCATCAGATGACCGCGCAGGCGCGTGACGACTTTCGTGTGGATCTGGCAAACTCGGGACTCGGAAACATCCAGGATCTCGCCGATCTCGCGAAGCGTCAGATTCTCGTAATAGTAGAGCACGATCACGAGCTTTTCCTTTTCGGGAAGCTGATCGATCGCCTCGGCCAACAGCTCCTTCACTTCGTTCTGGTGGACATAATTGAACTGGTCCGTGATCAGGGAATCTTCGATCGTCTGAAGACGCGAGATAGGCTTATTGCCGTCATCGTTCTGCCACACCTCATCCAGCGACAGAAAGGTCGTGGAATTGAGATCGCTGTAGATCGAGTTCAAATCGTCGGTGGAGATCTTCAGGGCCTTCGCCACTTCATCATCCGTGGCCAAGCGGCCGTTCTTCTCTTCGAGCTCTTTGCATTTCCGGTCGATCTCCCGCGCCCGCTTGCGCAGAAGCCGGGGCGCCCAGTCGAGTTTGCGAAGTTCGTCCATGATCGAGCCGCGAATGCGGGAGACGGCATAGGTCTCGAACTTGTTGCCCTGGGAGACGTCATATTTATTGATCGCGTCAAAAAGCCCCAGGATCCCGTAGCTGACGAGGTCGTTGAACTCGACGCTCGACGGAAGTCCGATCGCCACCCGGCCCGCGACATACTTCACGAGATACAAATATTTCTTCACGATCTCTTCACGCAACGGAAGGCTCTTGCTTCTCTTGAACTTCTTCCACATCTTGATCTCATCTTCGTGCATGGGGGGTCTCCTTTTCACCGCGCCCAGCTCGAGAACCCTTCATTTGGGTGTCTCTTGCTGTTCGAGGATCTTTTTGATTTGGCTTAATGTATAATTCTTCGCTTGCAAGATCTTGATCTGTTCCAGACGGTCGAACGCTGATTCATCATAAAGCCGGTGCCCTGAGATGGTCCTCCGGGCCTCATGGATCAGCCCGGCAACCGTATAGTTATGAAGTGTTTGCCTCGAAAGACTTGTGTACTGCATTACTTCCCCGATCTTATAGAGTTTTTCGCGCTTCATAGCGATTCGCTCCTTGTCCTGTCCATGTGTGAAAGGACTTTCTGAAGAACGCCGAGGGCCTTGGGATCCTCGGGTTCGAGCATGAGGATCTTTTCGGCAGTGAACTGGGCCTGCCCGAAAAGTCCCTGAGACGCCAGATCCTCAGCCTGGGTACGATATTGTTCCAGACGGTCCGCGATCTCTTCCTTGTACATCTTATGAATAAAAAGCGTGTCGGCCTTGCCCTCCTTGAGGGCCTTCCCCTTGATCTCATCGATGAGTTCTGAGGCAGCGGCATTATTCGCGTCATAAAGAAAAACCTTTTCCGCCGCGAAAAGCGCCAGATCATATTGGCTCACCGCGAAAAGCGAGCGGCTCCGCTCGAGCCAGGTCTTGATCGCGTCCTGCTTGTCATCCGCATTCATTTCTTCAACGGCCTGGGGCAAGAGCTGTTCCTTCTGGCGCTCGATCTCCTTATCAAGGATGGCGCCCATCATCTTTGTCGCTTCGGGATCCTGTGGATTTTTTTCGAGGGCTTGCTGGGTCAAGCGGCGCGCGGTGTAGTATTCGTGATTACTAAAACTTTTCCGGGCCTGAACGAGCGGCTTTTCTTTTTTTTCTCCAAACCCGAGAAAAGCCTCCGTCGACTGAATCGGCGTCAGCACCAACATCGCAATAGTCATTAGCGTTATTGTTCTCATAGTTTATAAAATGTAAATTACACTTTATACTTTACAATCTATAACAAATTTTTTTCCCGTCAACGCAAAAAGTGAAGGTATTTTAATGTTCCACAAGTAATTGTGCTCATTTTTGGATAGTAACGCTATATATAGATATAAAATAATTAATTTTTTAGGAAATCTTCAACAAAGTCGATAGATTCAGCAAAAGATGCCGAAGTGATACACATACTCGGGAGGTAAAAAATGACACTCTATGAAAAATTATTCGATCTGAAATACAGGCAGGGCATCCCCACCTATGAGCTCGCGCACCGCTTCCCCGAACACATTGATCGCGTTAGCGAGGTAGCCTTGCTGGATATTCCTGAAAACACTCTGCGGGAAGTTGTGCAGGAAAAGAAATTGTTCGAGAGATTGATGAACTTGAAAAAACAGCTCTGGGGAGCCGCCTAAAGGGTCGGGAGGAATTTTCCGCTTTAAAAACTGCCGTATTTTTTAGCGTGTACCGCTCGGGATTCGCAGATAGGAACGCAACACGCTCTTCCACCATAAATCCACTTTAAACTTCGTGCGCAGCGTGCTACTTCGTGGAAAAAACACCCATTTTGCGGAACTTCTGATAACGCAGGTCCGGAAGTTCTTTCCGGGGGATCTTGTTAAGCTCTTCGAGAGCTTCGCTGACCGTCTTGCGAAGATTCTCCGCGGTCGCGTTAAAATCCCGGTGAGCGCCGCCGAGCGGCTCCGGGATCACGCCATCGATCACGCCAAGCTCGAGAAGATCCGGGCCGGTCAATTTTAAAGCCGTCGCGGCATCCGGAGCGCGTGTGGGTTCTTTCCAGAGAATGGCCGCGCAGCCTTCCGGGGAGATCACCGAGTAGTACGCATTTTCCATGACATAGATCCTGTCGCCGACCCCGATCCCCAAGGCCCCGCCGCTTCCGCCCTCACCGATCACCACGCAAATAATGGGAACCTTGAGTTCCCCCATCGCTCTGAGGTTGTAGGCAATCGCCTCGGCCTGCCCGCGCTCCTCGGCGCCGATCCCGGGATAAGCGCCCGGCGTATCGATAAAACAAAGAATAGGAATATTATGCTTCTCCGCCAGGGTCATCACGCGCATGGCTTTGCGATAGCCTTCCGGATGGGCGCTCCCGAAACTCCGCATCAGATTTTCTTTGGTATCGCGGCCTTTCTGGTGCCCGATTATACAAACGGGTTCCTTGCCGCCCCATTTCGCGATCCCCGTCACGATCGCCCGGTCATCGCTAAAGCGCCGGTCACCGTGTAACTCTAAAAAATCGGTAGTGAGAAAACTCACATAGTCGAGCGTGTAAGGGCGAAGCGGATGCCGCGCAACCTGCACGCGCTGCCACGGCGTTAAATGATCGAAGATGTCCTGAATGGCCTTCTCAAGCTTTTTCTCGGCGCTTTTGATCTCGCCGGAAAGATCGATCCCTTCATGATTGATCTTGCGAAGCTCGTTGATCTTTTTTTCCATCTCCACGACCGGCCGTTCGAACGCGAGGCACGTGTCAAAGATATCGCGCGTCCCAAGCTTGATCTTTTCCCGGATCTCGACAGGCGCCACGATTTGTTTTTTAACGATTTTTTTCTTCTTCGTTTTTTTAGTCATAGAAAAGAAGGCCTCTTTTGATTAATCCTGGATGGTGACCTTGGTACCTACCGGCACAATGCTGTAAAGTTCTTCGACCTCTTCGTTCAGCATCCGGATGCAGCCTTCGGAGGCCTGCGTGCCGATGCTCTTGGGCTCGATCGTTCCATGAATGCCGTAGGACGGCTTGTCCAAGCCCATCCACCGGGTCCCGAGCGCATTCTCCGGACTCCCCGGGGGAAGAATCGCGCCGGTCTTAAACCAAGTCGGATTCGTAAGTTTGTCCGTGATCTTGAACTCGCCAACCGGCGTGCAGTTCTTTTTCCCGGTTGCTACGGAATATTTTTTCACCGGCAGATCCCCAGAATAAAGCACGAGGGTGTTCTTCGCCTTATCCACCACGATCGAAAAAGGAGCGGTGTGGATTTTGAGCTTTTTCCCGATATAAATGTCGTCACTCGTGAGATGGTTGATCTTTTTGATGAACTCGACTGTCGTGTGGTTTTTTTGGGCGAGAACATAAAGACTGTCGCCGGGCTTTACAACGCAGAAAATGCTGTCGGGGGAAGCGTCCTTGGAAAACAAGGCTTTCCACCGCTTCTGCATCTCATCCGTGTTGAGCTTTGAAACCGTCTCGGTCTTCGCTGAAACGTCCGGCGCTTTTTTCCTGGAAGGAACGTTGGAAGAGGTCTTCCAAACATCGTTCTCCTTTTTCACGGCCGCGGCCTGACTTTTTTTCTTTTCCGCTCCGGAAACCGTCGCGACAGGTTCGGGCCGGGATTCAGGGACCACCATATGCTTTTCGTTAAAAGCATCGTGGTCGTTTTTCTGCAGCGCGCCTCCCGGTGCGCTCTTGGGAGATTCCGTCACGCGAGCCTCGTGGTCCACCGCCTCTTTGACAGGCGTCTCGGCCCCATAGGCCATCATAGGCGCAAGAAATATTGCGACGATCAGGGTCTTCAGAAGGATGTTTTTTTTCATGAGACGGTCCATGCACAAAAAAGATAGGCCATGAAAATTCCTAAAGCCGCGCCGGCGATCACTTCGACAGGCGTGTGTCCCAAAAGTTCCTTGAGACGCTTCTCCGGGACCGCGCCCTTCGCGTAAAACTCGTCGACGATCTCATTGAGGATCTTCCCCTGCGTGCCCAAATGCCGGCGGACGCCTGCGGCATCGAACATCGTGATAAGGCAAATGATCAATCCCATCAAGGCAGGAATGCTGTTGAAGCCATAATAGAGCCCCACCACAGTGGCGAGACTAGCCACGGTCGCGGAGTGCGCGCTGGGCATCCCGCCCGTGTCAAAAAGCCAACGGACGTCAAATTTTTTGTGACTCGCTCCTCCCAGTATCACCTTAAGAGCCTGGGCGACGAACCAGCTCAATAAGACGGCGGCGTAGGCTCTTTCACTATGAAATGGAGGATTCAAGACATCGATCATAAGGGATTTGTGAACAGGAAAAAGGTTGACACCTTTCTTGTTTATGAATTATTATCATTAATAATATGATAAAGAAGCACTTCCAGTGAGCAACGGCCTCATGAAGTGCGTCATTATAAGTTTAGCTTATTTAAAAAGCAAGCGTGTTTGTTTCGGGGTTATAACGAAGGGAGATCCCATGATACGCATCAAAAGCGCCTTCGCCATTGGCATCCACGCCTTTCCGGTGGATATCGAGGTCGATATCAGCGACGGGCTTCCCCAGCTAATCCTGGTGGGCCTCGCCGACACCAGCATCAAGGAGGCCCGGGAAAGGGTTCGCACCGCCCTCAAAAATAGCGGTTTCCATATCCCGCCGGATAAGATCACCATCAGTCTCGCCCCAGCGGACATCAAGAAGGAAGGCGCTTCTTTTGACTTCCCTATCGCCTTGGGAATTCTGGCCTGCCACGGGATCATCCCCCCTGAAAAGCTGGCAAAACATATCTTTATCGGAGAACTGGCCCTCGACGGGGCCTTGCGCCCTCTGAAAGGCGTTATTGCCATCACTTCGGGCTTTCGGGAATCCTCGTTTGTCCTCCCAGCCGAAAACGGGGGGGAAGCGGCATTAGCCAAAGACGTCTCCGTCTATCCCGTCAAGAATCTCCGTGAAACCGTAGAATTTCTGACCGGAGAGCGCAGCGTCGAGCCTCTCCGGAATATTCCCTATAAGAACATGAACCCGTCCTCCCATCTTCTTGATTTCTCCGAGGTGCGCGGCCAGCAGGCCGCTAAGCGCGCCCTGGAGATTGCCGTCTCGGGAGATCACAAGATCCTTTTCATCGGCCCTCCCGGAAGCGGAAAGACGATGCTCGCCAAGCGAATCCCGACCCTCCTCCCTCCCATGACAACCGAGGAGGCCCTGGAGATCACCAAGATCCACAGTGTGGCGGGGTCGATCCCTCAAGGAAGCGGACTAATCGCCGAGCGCCCCTTCCGCTCGCCCCATTACACCGCGTCCGCCATTGCTCTCGCCGGAGGCGGCACCTCTCCCCGCCCCGGAGAAATGTCACTTTCCCACGGCGGCGTCCTTTTCCTGGATGAACTTCCGGAATTCCGTCGCGACGCACTGGAAACCTTGCGCGGTCCCTTGGAGGACGGCTACATCACGATCTCGAGAGCCAAGAACCAGATCACCTTCCCTGCCCATTTTTTATTAGTCGCGGCGATGAATCCCTGTCCGTGTGGTTATCTCGGCGATACACGCAAGACCTGCCGGTGCTCGCTAGGGGCAATCCATAAATATCAGTCTAAGATCTCGGGGCCGGTGCTCGACAGGATCGATATTCATATTGAAGTGCCGGCCTTATCGTTCCAGACGCTGACGAGTCAAGAACCGTCGGAAAGTTCGTCAGTGATACGGGAGAGAGTTTGCGCGTGCCGAACGATCCAAAGGTCACGCTACCGCATGAGGTCCTATAAAACTAATTCCCAGATGAATCCCAGGGACATCAAGGAATTCGCAACGCCGGACATGCAGGGCCGCAAGCTTATCGAAATGGCGATGAAGGAACTCCATTTATCGGCGAGGGCTTATTATAAGATTCTCAAAATCGCCCGAACAATCGGTGATCTGGCGGGGTGCGAACAAATTCAAAGCGAGCATATTGCTGAGGCAATTCAATATCGCAGCCTAGACAGACAGTGGTATGGATAACCGTGACATCAGAAAGGAAAACAAACCCATGGCAGGATCAAAGGCTCTCGTCCCGCAAGAAGTAATTCAGAGCAAGATTTTCCTGCTTCGGGGAAAAAAGGTCATGTTCGACAGAGGCTTGGCAGAACTTTATGGAGTCGAAACCGAGCATCTCAAGCGCCAGGTGCGCAGAAACACAGAACGCTTTCCGGATGACTTTCTCTTAGTCCTTACAAGAGAAGAGCTTACAAACTTGACCCGCCATTTTGGCGGAACAAGTTGGGGAGGAACACGCAAGCCTCCTTTTGCGTTCACAGAGCATGGCATCCTAATGCTTTCCAGCGTTCTTAACAGCAAACGAGCAATTCAAGTCAACATCCAGATAATGCGGACATTTACCCAATTACGGGAAATGCTAGCGGGGAACAAGGAGCTGCGACAGAAAATCGAGGCGATGGAGAGAAAATACGACCATCAGTTTCAGATTGTATTCAAGGCCATCAAAGAACTCCTCGAACCACCGGCTTCCACTTCGAAAAAACCCAAAGGTCCGATTGGGTTTCAGACATAACGCATGAGGCAATCCAGCATCGTTCGTTAGACAGACAGTGGTGTGAATAAAATCCATGGGCGAGTTTCAGAATCAGTAGGATTCTAGCGGAAAACACGGTGGTTTTCAGGCAGCGGACTATTCCCTTTTTAAACCGTGCAAACGCCATTCACGGACTTAAAAAGGACCCCATCGCAGCCCCAAATATCTGAAATAGGTGGACCGTAGTATTCGGTGAAAACTATGTATTTTGAGTCGCTCGCAGCGTCATAAACAGAGACTTGCCACATAGTGTCATCCGCATAGGCAAAATAATTCCAGAATTGCGATTTGTCCATGAGTGGAAGCCCAAGATCTGACCAATGGCCAGTTGTCTCTATATTCCCATAACTGTGGCCCGAATTCAGATCTAGCTGCGGACGAGTCGCAGACATATCGACGTATCTCTCGAGGGCCCTTTTCATAGCACCCACCATCTGGAGGGCTTCGGCAGCTTTGGCTTTTTCGGTCTGCATCAGCATACGCGGCACGATGAGCGATGCAAGGATGGCAATAATGACGACAACGATCAGCACTTCAACAAGCGTAAATCCTTTTTTTCTATTTTTCATATGCTTTCCCCGTTCGCCGCTACCCGTTTCCCTTCTTAATCTTTAAATCGTGCAGCCCTTCACAGATGTCTCCATACCATGTCCCGGCGCGGGAGGTTCTATCGGTTTAAAAGTACCTGCGCAAACCCAAAAGCTTACCTCATTGATATCTTCATAGCCCTCGTAATGGATCTCCGCCTTGCGTTTTTCGGAAGCTATGTCATCATAGGCAATGATGGCGTAACTGGCGCCCGTCCCTTGGTAAATGTAATACCAATTCTTTGATTTCTCTATACCTGTGAGGCCAAGTTCGGACCAATCGCCAATATTCGCACCCCCGTCAGGTCTCGTAAAAATCATACTTCCCTGAAAAGGAACATTATAACTTCCCGCAAAGTCGTAATATCTTTCCGCTGCTCGTTTGATGGCCCCCATCATCTGAAAGGCTTCGGCAGCTTTGGCTTTCTCGGTCTGCATGAGCATGCGAGGCACGATGAGCGAAGCGAGGATGGCAATAATGACGACAACGATCAGCACTTCAACAAGCGTAAATCCTTTTTTCGTGTTTTCCATGACCCTGTTTTCCCGCGTGAAATAGGCCGCGCTCCCTTTCAACACACCACCTACTCTATTCTGCTTTTAAATCGTGCGGCCGGTCACATTGCCACCGGCATTTTTAAGCTCTTTAAAAAAAATCCCGTCGCAACTCCACAGCTCCGTTTGCATATTGTAAGTTGCGAATTTTACCCCATCGGGCGTCTGCACGTCGAGGATGTTATTCCCGGGAGAATAATTATAAGCCCAGTACTTTGTTTTTCTGATATTGCTGTCGTCAAGGCCGAGATCCGCCCAATCACCCTCTGCGGATGCAGCTCCTGCAGGGTCCGCATAAATTTCGTAAGTGGGGGTAATATAAGTTCCATGGAAATCGTAGTACCTATCCGCAGCGCGTTTGATAGCACCTATCATCTGGAGAGCTTCGGCGGCTTTGGCCTTTTCGGTCTGCATGAGCATACGCGGCACAATAAGCGAGGCGAGAATAGCGATGATGACAACGACAATCAGTACTTCTACAAGCGTGAAACCTTTTCTCATGTTTTTCATGGCCTTCCCCCATTCAGGTGAAAAGATTATGTTGCCTATTGATTCGGCATCTACCTATAGAAACTATAACATGTCTTTAAGGCTTGGGGCCGTCCAAGTCGCCCTTTATGGCATGGGTGCAAAAACTTGAACGGCGGTGGAAAGGAGCGGCTTGAGGACTTCGGATCACGCCTCAGATAAGGGTTCTTCCGAAACGCCGAGGGGAAGGTCCTGACATTAACAGAATGCGAACACTGAAATTACTAAGTTAGAGGGAATGGGTTTTCGTTTGCAGAGGATCCTCGGAGAACGGGATGGCCCGCGAAGGGCCATCCCTTTCAATCCGGATTTTCACGGACTCTATCCGCCCCCTTACGACGGCGGATAGAGCAATGAAAAAAGGGGCTTCTTAAGAGAGATGCTTGCTGACGAGCTTGGTCATCTCGAACATATTGACGACCTTCTTGCCTGCGAACACGGCCTTGAGCGACTCATCCGCATTGATGTTGCGCTTGTTCTTGGTGTCCTGGAGCTTATTCTTCTTGATGTAGGCCCAGAGCTTCTTGACGACTTCGCTGCGGGGCATCGGACCTTTGCCGACCACCGGTGCGAGTTTCTCGCTGATCTTCATCGGTTTCATGAACGCTGAGTTTGCTTTTCCTTTTGCCTTCGTTTTTGCTTTCGCCTTCGCCATGATGCTTTCTCCTTTTGGTTTACACCGCGTCCTCACATCCGGACTTCCGGACCGGGCTCACGGCCTTTTTGCTGAGGAAGTATCATACAATCCCGCTCTAAAGACAACCGTAAAGATTTTTTTTCTGCAGGAGGCCTAAGCTTAGGCTTCCTGGAGGGTTCCGTGGGCCCTTTCTATTTTTGTGACGAAAAATCAAACAACCTCCCATGTTTTGCTTTTCTGCAAAGATAGGGTATACTCCCGTTCGAGGTGGCTTCGATGAAAAAAATCACGGCTGTTTTAATTTTGGGAATAGGACTTCTTTCGTTCGCGCTTCCGGTCGCGCCGGCCGCAGAAAATGATTCGGCAGAAACCGGAATGAGCGGAACTCCCCAGGAAGTCGCGGACCTTCAGAAAACCCTGCGGAGCGACAGAATGGATGAAATGGAGCAGAGCATCGCGGAGCTGACGGAAACGGTCAGCGCCTTATCCGACCGGGTCCAGGATTTGGAACGCACCGTGGATGACTTCAACGGCAAGACATAGAACTATTTTGGCTTGTCGTTTGGCGAGAGGACTTCCCTCGTAAGAGGGCGAACCAGAGAATCCTTGCCACATATTTATAGAAAAAAGTTGTGGCACGAATTGGCAATGCCCTCACGGATGAAACAAGATATCTCTCTTTAGAGTTTTCCATAGCAATTAGCCCCTTTTCAGATCCCCGTGATTTGCTTTTTCCACATTCGCCAGATATACTTCCTTTCGAGTTAAAGAAAGTTCCGTTTCAAAAGAAACGTTTTCGCGAAAAAGATCCGCTGCGGTTTCGCGCGGCCTGTTGATTCCAAATGAGGATCGTTGATATGGCGTCAGAGACCACCACCCCTAAATTTAATTTGCCTGCAGAAAAAAAGAGCCCCATGGAAAAAAAATCCGTTACAAAAAAAAGAATCCTCATCATTGAAGACGAATACAGCGCCAGCAAGTTTTTGACCATGCGCCTGAAAAATCTAGGCTACTCGGTCTCAGCAGCCTTTGACGGCATGACCGGTCTTAAAGAAGCCACGGAAACCCTCCCCGACCTTATCATTCTTGATCTCATGATCCCCAAACTCCCCGGCGAGGAAGTCTGCAAAGCGCTCCGGGAAAGTTTTGATGAAAACCTGGTGAAAATTCCCATCATTATGTTGACGGGGAAAGATTCCATTGTCGATAAGATCCTGGGCAAGGTCATCGGGGCCGACGCTTATTTGACAAAGCCGTATGAATTCAGCGATCTCTTTGACGCGATCAAGAAAATCCTTCCCGATGTTTAGGCGCTAGGCAGGATGAAGCCCCGGGAAGGGATCCCCGGGACGGAAAAGGGAGTGCGGAGATGGACCAGGAAAAGTTCACGCAACCCGGATGGAAGGTACTCCTCGTCGAAGACGAGCAGGATTTCGCGGAGATCATGAAGATCCGCCTCAGCAAAGAGGCAAATCCCCCACTCGATATCACATGGGTTCCCACTCTGCGGCAAGCCCTGGAAGCCATCGCCGAAACGGGCTGGGACCTGATCCTGCTCGACCTGATGCTCCCCGACTCCTCCGGCATCCAGACCTTTGTTTCTCTCCGGGCCCAGGCGCGCCATACTCCCATCGTGATCATGAGCGGCCTGGACAGCGACACCCTCGCGATCGACGCTGTCCGCAAAGGGGCGGAAGACTACCTGATCAAAGGCGAGATCAATTCGAGGCTCCTGCTCCGCATTTTGCATCACGCGATCGACCGCCACCGGATCAAAGAGAAGCTCGCTTCAGTCACCGGACGCCTTCGCGAAAGCAATCTGCGTCTTGAAAAAATGGCGCTTCTTGATCCCCTGACCGAACTTTACAACCGCCGCGGCCTCCAGCAAGTCCTCCGCCGCGAAACCCAGGTCCTGACCCGCGAGGGCGGAAGATTAATGGTCCTTATTTTGGATATCGACGACTTGAAACGGATCAATGATACGCTGGGCCATCCCGTCGGCGATCTTCTCCTGAAGGAGACCGCGAAAAAGATCCGGGATTCGGTGCGCATCTCCGATCACGTAGCGCGGATCGGCGGCGATGAGTTCATCCTGCTTCTGCCGAAAACACCGCTGAAGGAAGGACTTCAGCTAGCCGAGCGTCTCCGGTTCGCGATTTCGAACACCACCATCGTCATTTCAGACAAAGAGTCCCTCCGCATCACGGCCAGCTTTGGACTTTCTTCCGTGCCGTCTCACGTGACCTCCGTCGATGATCTTCTGGCCATTTCCGACCCCTTTCTGAGACAAAGCAAGAAGGAAGGGAAAAACCGAATTTCGTATCAAACGCCCGGCGAAGCGGAAGAGCTGATCCTGGGGGCCGACGCGGGGCATATGACCGAACTCATGCGACGGGGGACGGATTTCTTCGCGGTGAAACAGCCGATCCTTCGTCTGGACAACCTGTCGATCATCGGCTACGAATTCCTTTCGCGCCTTCAAAATAGCGGCGTTCACACCCCCGACGAATTTTTCCGGCTCGCAATGGAAAACAACATGCTGACCTTGGTCGATCATCACTGTTTCCGCTCCTGCGTCTCGGCTTCGGCCTCTCTACCTCCCGCCATGCACCGGCACATCAACCTTTTTCCGGCCACGATCATTGACCTTGCGGTGGAGGACCTTGTCCAGAAACTCGTGACGAATTGCCCGGCCCAAAGCTACTGCCTTGAGATCAGCGAGCAGCAAATCCTCGGTGAGCCCTCGCATCTGATCGGCCCTGTCGAGGAGCTCAAACGTTATGGCATTTCGATCGCCGTCGATGACGTGGGGTTCGGGAACACCTGTCTGGAAAGTCTCATTTTGCTGGAGCCCGACGTGATCAAGCTGGATAAAAAATACATACGCGGGATCGCCCAGGACCTTCACATTGAACGTTCTCTGCGCCGCACCCTCAAGATCGCGGCAGACCTCAACGCCGAAGTGATAGCCGAAGGCATCGAGACCTTAGAAGACCTCGACAAACTTAAGGAGCTTGGCGTAAAATACGGCCAGGGATTCTACCTCGGAATGCCCGCTTGAGCCACGCTCCTGAAAAGGCTATGGAAAAAAAACCTGTGAAAGCCCGTCGCGATTCCGTCCTCCTCGCGACCAATCTGAAATTCCTTTTCTCATTCATTTTCCTCGCTTGTTTTGCGGTCGGAAACTTCTCCGTGATGAATCACCAAATCGTCCACGCGGAACGTGACGCAGCGATCATCGGCTTCATGGAAGGTCAGTACAGCCTTATCCAAAAAACGTCTTTTTTGTCGATCGCCTACGCGCAATCGATGGATCCCCAGGAACGCGCCGACCTGCGGGCAAGCGTCCACGACGATCTCAATTCCCTGTTGGTCTTCAGCACCACCTCCAACGATATTGTTTCCGAGAAAACACAACTCCCTCTCCACCTGATCAACGTCCTCCGCAGACTCTATTATTCCTCCTCCGCCCCGCTGAACCTGGAACTGGAAGAATACGTTTCGTCATTAAAAAAGTTCCTGGTCAGCTCCCCGGTCAGGGTCCACGCGGACAATCTTCAGCTTGTAGCTTTCCAGGCGAAAAGCACCCGCCTTCTTGGCACACTGCGCTCATCGATCAAGAAATTCCAGAAAGACAACGGCGTGCAGATCCTCGCGCTTCAAAATCTTGGACGGGCACTCTTTGTTTTAAACTTTTTTTGCCTCGTCTTGATCGGCGCGCTTGTGTTCTTGCCAACGCTTAAGAAGCTCGGGGTCTACCTTCAGGGATTCAAACACATGAATGAAGCCCTGGAGCTGAAGGTCGCCGAAAGAACCTCGGAGCTTGAGCAGAAATCGCGCCAACTTGGACTTTCAAACGAGGAACTGCGGGAGCAGATCGACCAGAGAATCCGTATCGAAAAGGAGCTGCGTCAGACGAACTCCTTTCTGGATTCGATCATCGAGAACATTCCCGACATGGTCTTTATCAAGGAGGCGAACGAGCTGCGCTTTGTACGCTTCAACCGCGCGGGCGAAGAGCTCGTCGGACACAAACGCGAAGAATTGATCGGGAAAAACGACTATTCCTTTTTTCCAAAGCCCGAGGCAGACGCCTTCGTGGAAAAAGACCGGCAAACGCTCCTCGGCGGAGCCCTTCTGGAGATCCGGGAAGAATCCATTCACACAAATAAAAAAGGCGTGCGGATCCTCCACACGAAGAAAATCCCGATCCTTGACGCTCAGGGAAAACCCGCTTACCTGCTCGGTATCTCGGAGGATATCACCGAAAGGATCCTGTCCGAAAAGCAGCTTCGGGATTTTTCTATCGCGATGGAATACGCGCTTGACGGCATCGCCCGCATGGACCCCCAGAAAAAGATCCTGAGCGTCAATAAGGCCTACGCCGCCATGATGGGTTACACCCCGGACGAAATGGTTGGCCTGAATCGTATGACGACGATCTGCCCGGAGGATGCGGGCAAAGCTGGGATGGCGTTCGAAGAAATGAAGCGCTCGGGCAAAGCCGAAACCGAGGTGAAAGCCCTCCGGAAGGACGGCTCGATCTTCCACCAGTATGTTTGTATTGTGCGGGCTCTGGACAAAGACGGGAACTTTGACGGATTTTACTGTTTCGCCAAGGACGTAACCGAGCACAAATACAAAGAATCCCTTGAGATCAAGGCAGAGCTCATCCAAATGGTTTCCCATGAGCTCCGCACGCCAATTCACTCTGTTAAGGAAGGTCTGAGCATCATCCTTGAGGGGCTGACAGGCGAGATCACGGCCGAGCAAAAAGAAGTGCTCAATATCTCCAAGCGCTGCGTCGACCGGCTGGTGCGGCTCGTCAACGATGTTCTCGCCTTTCACAAAATGGAAGCCGGCGTGATCGAGTTCCACATGAAAAAGGAGAATGTTAATAAGCTCCTCGAAGAAGCCGCCCTCGCCATGCGACCGCTGGTGGAAAACAAAAATCTTATTTTAAAGCTGGAGCTCCAACCCCACCTCCCTCATCCCGAACTCGACCGCGACAAGATCCTCCAGGTACTGACCAATCTTATCCAGAATTCCATCAAATTTACGCTTCAAGGCGAGATCACGCTCGTCACAGCCGCAACCCCGGAGGGTATCAAGGTCTCGGTCAAAGACACGGGGATCGGCGTCCAGCAAAAAGATATCCCGAAGCTCTTTCGGAAATTCGGCCAGCTGGAATCGGCCAAGCTCGTCGCGCCGGGCGGCACGGGGTTGGGACTTGCGATCTCGAAGAAGATCGTAGAACAGCATCACGGCCAGATCGAAATTGAATCGGAATTCAAGAAGGGCAGCACCTTCTCTTTCGTCCTCCCGCTCGTGCAGCCCAAACCCGTCAAGACTTTCGCCAGCTAAAGACAGGGCTCTCGAGAACGCTGCTAGACCCTGGGGCCATTGCTTTATTTATCTCATACAGCGTATGTCGTATGTAGTATGTCGAAAAGACAACGCAGCTTCGCTATTTCATGTGACATACGACATGCCACATACCGTTTTTGCGACTCTTAGTCTTTGTGGTCGATTCGCCAGATCAAGACAAAGTCTTCGTCGTTCACTCCGGCAGCGCCAGCTTGCGGCGGGCCTGCGCGCGCCCCGGACTTCAACTGATTCTGACCAACCTGAACGTTCTTTCGACGGGTTTGGCCGCATCATAGATGGCTTGATCCAAAGCCTCGAGCGCGGCAATCTGGGGGGCGAGCTTGGCCTTCAGGTCCTCGCCGCGATAACCTTGGCTATAATATAAACTGGCATAGTTCTGAAAATTATTGACTCCTGTATGTAGCTGGACCCCGTAGGTTTGTGGTACGGTATTTGGGTTCGGGCCCAGGCCCTCTTTAGCGTAAATGGCGTCGAGCACGCGTTGCAACTGGTCGTGGATCGGACCTTGCGTCATGGCCATGGCGGCCATGTTCCAGCCATTCGCAAGCTGCCCCGAGGTGACCGTGGCCGATTCTTGTCCATCGATATAGACCTTGTAGGTCCCGGCTTGCAAGCCGTTTACCTGCAGCATATATTGATTGAGCTTTACAATGTCCGGCTGTAATAAGAGCGATTTGTCGGTGGGGATCGCCATCGGCAACCGGTCATCAAGCCGCGTGAATTCGATGAGGTCCTTCCCCGGGGAGACGTAGATCGATTTGTCGTCGATGGTCGTTTTGTTATGCGCCGTAACCACGGGATCGGTCGCGGTTCCCGTCGCGGCAGCGTTGATCGTGGCCGAGCTCACCAAGGGGTCCGCTCCCAATTGGCTCAGTCTTTCATAAGCGATGCTCGCCTGGGGCGTGGGTCCCGGATGATCCGGGGTCGCTTCTTCAAAAGGAATCGGATTCGCCGAATTGCGATTGGCGGTCCAGAGATCATTGAGCGGTCCGAAGTCATCCGTGTAGAGATAGCCATTGTCTTTTGCAAACGAAGTGTACGCATCGTTGAAAACCTCATTTGCCCAGTTGCTAAGACCGCTTGGCGCCGGAATAGTACCGAATATTACCGGGATCGCGCCACTCTCTCCCTCAATGAAATTATGGGCAAGATCGTCCAGCTGACCCCGGACCAAATCCCGGACGGCAGGCCCGTTGCAGATCGAAGCGCTCACAATATCCGGGTCCCAGGAATAAGCCCAATAGTCATATCTGCCGTAGTTCGTGAAACCAATAATTTGCTGTCCGCTACCCGCGGCTTCGCGAAAATGAAAATCCATGCCGGGATAGCGCAGCTGGTAATACGCCTCCATGTACACGTTGTATTCATGCAAGCTCGTGATGCTATCGCCCGCGAACACCCACGTCATATCCTTTTCGAGCGAAACAGGGGTCGCGCCTTCGCTACTAATTTGCGGAGCATCCGTGGTTGGAAGCTGTGCGGTCGTGAACATGTAGTCGCTTGACACTTCCGTGCCCGCGTCATTCGTGGACTTCACGCGGTAATAATAGGTCGCGCCCGGCTCCAGACCCTTGAGCATTATCGAATGTTCGCGAGTCGGAGTGTTGTCATCCGGCACCTGGGAAGAAACGATCGCTGAAACGCTTCCGTTATCCTCGACACGGACGTATTCCACCTGGGTATTCGAATTGGAAAGTGTTTTCCAGTTCACGGTCACATCCGTCGCATTCCTCTCCAAATAGACCGAGTAAATGGGATAATTCATAACCCTCAGGTTAAAAAACATCGTCGTTGTGTTGCCGGCGCTGTCTGTCGCTATCGCGCTGATGACGTGGGCGCCGTTGGTCGTTTGGGTCGTATCCCAATCAAACGTATTATTCGTGGGAGTGCCTATGGTCAGATTATTTCCGTCCAGCTGGAATCGAATGGAAGGCGCGTCGGCATCGTTACTGTAGGCCGAGAGTTTCACAATGTCGGTCACGGTGCCGTTTATATTCTCACTCGCCACCTTGAGCGTGGGAACGATCGTATCTGTGGAACTTGCGGAAGGGGCCGTTGTAAAAGCAGCGGGCTTCATCTCGTCCGCGGAACGGTACGCGCTGTCCGTGGAGTTCACTCGGTACTCATAAAGCGTGCCCGCCATAAGCCCGGTAAGCATGACTGAGTGATTTTTTACGAGCGAATCAGAACTCGTGGCCGTCTCCCAGGCCGAGGCCCCCTGCGCCCGGTACATCACCTTAGAATCGCTGGCTGTGGAGGTACCCCAGGTAATGGTCGCACTCGCAGCCTTAGCCGCCACGGCGATACCGTAGATCAACGGATAGAGAGGCGAGACGGTCACCGCGGCCGCAGCGCTCGGGACCTGACTAAGCACCGTTGTGCCGCTCATTCGCTTGACGATGCAACGGTAACTCCCGGCTAAAGCAGGACTCGCTCCGGAAAGCAGGTAACTGCTATTCGTCGCTCCGTTGATGTCGACGCCGTCTTTCTGCCATTGATACGCCACGGTGGAACCGGCAGGCACGCTCGCCGCCACGCCTAAAGTCATATCGTTGCCGTTCTGGATTTGCCCTCCCACGGGCTGGGCACTGATCACGGGATCCAAGCCAAAGGAAGGAGACGGCGTCGTCAAGATAGATGGCGTCGCCTGGGTATCGAGACTGTCCGCAAGATTGCCCGAAGCATCCGAGGATTTCACATGGTATTCATAGATCACACCCGCAGTCAGCCCGGTAAGCGCCACCGAATGGCTTGTCACAAGAGAAGGGTCAGTGCTTGTGGGCATCCAAGCAGTGGTCCCCTTAACCCGGTACTCCACCTGAGAATCGCTGGCTTCGTCGGTCGTCCAGTTGATCGTCGCGACCGCAGATGTCACGCTGGGTAAACCGATGCTGATCACGGGATCGGCCACATCATCGGTAAGTGATTTCGTGGTAAATGTCACCGGAGTGCAAAAGGCGGAGGCGTTAGCTGCAAGATCCTTGGCTCTGACCGTGAAGGTATAAGTCGTCGACGCCGTGAGCCCGGTGACCGAGTAGGTCGTGCCGGACAGTACGTCCGCTAGAAATGTTCCGTTCTCGAAGATCTGATAACCCGTCACGCCGATATCGTCCGTCGAAGCGCTCCAGGAGAGCGTCACGGTCTCCCGCTTCAATTTCGAGTAATGAAGCCCCGCCGGAGCTGACGGAGCCTGGGTGTCCGGTGCCGTTCTGACCGTGAGCGGGTCGCTTGGATCCGAGTAGTTTGACGCGGCATCCTTCGCTTTGACCGTGAAGATATAATCCGTACTCGGCGCAAGCCCCTTCGCCGTATAAGTCGTGACATTACCGGCCACCGTCGCGAGAAGCACCGAGTTCTTGAAGATTTGATAGCCCGTCACTCCGATATTGTCCGTCGTCGCGTTCCACGAGAGCGTCACCGAAGTACTCGTTAGATTGGAGATCGGATTGGAGATCGGCGACAAATCCAGCCACGTCGGCTTCCGCGGCGCCTCATGATCGGGAATGGACACAAGGGCTTCGCTGCTTGTTACTTCGCTGAGCTCCGTGCCGTTCATTCGCTTGATGATGCAACGGTACCTCCCGGCATCCGCAGGGGCCGCGCTGGAGATCGTGTAACTGCTACTGCTCGTCGCATCGCCCATCGTCGGCTCGCCTACATTTGCCCCGTCTTTCTGCCACTGAAACAAAAGCGTGGAGCCGGCAGGAACGCTCGCAACCACCGTTAAAGTCAGACTGTCGCCTAGCGCAACGCTTCCTCCCACGGGCTGGGCGCTGATCGCCGGCGGATCCGGGGGAACAATAGGCCCGGTATAATTGATCGTAATGGGAACACTAGTTTCGTATGTGTTGTTGGCCGCGTCGCGGGCAACGGCGAACAGCGTGTAATCACCGTTGGCCAAATGAGCGGGATCAGATGCGGGATCCAAGAGAGCACAATAAGCAGGGGCTACGGTCTCGTCTCCGAGGAACGTCACTTCCCCGTGCGAGTTCTCAACCCTATATTGAATGCCGGCAAACCCCGACGTGGTGGCTCCTTCTACCAGTGGATCTCTGCCTGTACCATAAACATAGGTCCTCCCCGTTATGATGGGATTATTTGCAAGCTCGGAGGCGAACGTGAATGTCGGCGGAGTTTTGTCCGGAGCATTTTGAATATTAATGGTGATGGGTAAGGACGTGGAGATAATATTACCGTCTTTATCCTTGGCTTTCGCGGTGAAAATATGCGTACCGTTCGGCTTACCTTCGCTATAGAACGGCCAATAGAAATTCACATTCTGGGTCCACCCCAAGACTCCGTCCATATAAAAATCAACCGAAGTAATAACGCCCGCAATTTTCGTCACGTCCGCTATAATGCAAATCCCTCCGCCGACGGTGCCTCTCTCTGGAACATTCTCGTAATTGTGTTGCGCGATGATCGAAACAGCCGGAGTTTCGGGAGGAGCCGGCGTCGTGAAGTTTGAAATCGTCGTCTGAGTGGCGAGGTTCCCGGCTTGGTCCTTGGACTTCACCTGATATTCGTACACCGTGTTCGCGCTCAGCCCGCTAAACGTCACCGAATGGCTTGTCACAAGTGACGTGTTGAGGGTCGTGTTCGACCAAGCCGTGGTCCCCTGCCCCTGCACGCGATACTGAACCTGAGAATCGCTGGCTTCATTGGTCGTCGTCCAGTTGATCGTGACCGCGCTCTGCGTTGCATTCGAAGGCGGTAACACCGCTAGCACCGGCGGGGTCGTGTCCCGGATGATGTCGGGAAGCACGTATTCAAAATGGCCGTATTCATTGTCCAGGACGGCCTTGAGACCCGAATTCAAACCTTCGTGGAGCAGCGAGACCGAGATCGTGAAGGTGAAAGGAGCGGCGTTTGACGTCACCTGTTTTAGCGTCAGCTGATTGATCGCAGACACCGGTCTCAGCTGGAACGAGATCGAAAGCGAGGTCTGGTTCGTAAGAACCGGGATCGAAGCTGGATCGACCGGCGCAAGCAAATACTGGATCGCGGGCCCAAACCCTTCGCTCCCCCAGGCCACGGCGCTATTATTGACCTGCGATTGGGCGGGGGAATTCGGGCGGATCCTGTAATCGCCGTTCGCGGCATCTATAAAGAGCGGGTCCGTTCCGGTCCTCAACGCATCCGTGATCGTTAGCGTGGCCTGAGGATCTCCGGTGATATCCGACTGCCCGGCATCGGAAAAAATACTCTTGGCGACGGTCATGCGCTGCCCGTTCACCGGATTGATCCAATCCCTTGAATCAATGACGCCTCCGCCCGCGAGGGAGACATTGTCCGCGACAGTCGAAAAACTGATGTGAACTTCCCGGGTTTCCGGCGCGTAAAAAGAGCCCGAAGAGAATGAAGAACCGGCTGACGTGGTCTGGATCGCGCCGCCATAGAGAGCCTTGTTCCCGACGAACAGATTGTGGTCCAGCGTCGCCTGCGCTCCCCCGAGACGGATCGCGCCGCCGTAGCCCTCGGTGGCAGTATTTCCAATAAAGTCACAGCCGGCAATCGTGATATTTCCGCTCAGGGCCATCACGCCGCCGGCTCCGTATTGGGACGTCGCGCTGTTGTTCCGGAAAACCGTGTTCTCGATCACTCCGTTGAAACCGCCCTGGAGCCCGCTCATCGACACCGCCCCGGCGCCTGCCCCGACCTGATTGTTCTCAAAAAGAGAACCCGAGATGTGGACATTCGCTTGAAAGGCCTGGACCGCGGCATTCGACCCGCCGCCTTGCCCCGTCAGCGTCCGGACCCTGAAAAAGCCGCTCGGTGTCGTAGTGGCCGCAGTCGCGACGGACAGATCGCCCGTCGCCGTGACCGGTCCGGTGATCGTCGTCCAATGAACCAGGTCCGTGGAATTCTGAATATCGTAGGTGCATCCCGCAACGGTCGTAAATGTGAACATATTCTTCCCGCCGACAACTTCAGTATTCGTGATCGTCGAGGCCGGCATTGCCGCCCCTGCCGCGGAGATCAGGGTGTTATTTTGGAAGGTCGAATTTGTAATTGTCACGTCGGCTAATTTCGCCGCGGTCAAACCTCCGACCGCGTAGATCAGGCCGCCGGCGGCCGACATTTGATCGTTCTCGAAAGTTACGCCGTCCACCGTCAGCCGGGAGCCCTCTCCCACGTAGAGGATGCCCTTCCCGGCGGGATTAACCGAGGTGCCGCTCGCGTAAGGATGGATGTTGAAATGCCGGAACGTCAGGTGTTCGAGATGTAATTGCCCACCGCTTAAAACGCTCGCGAAACGTTCGGCGCCCGTGCTCCCGTCGATCACCACGGCCCCGTCCCCACGGATCGTCAGCTCTTTAGTTCCCGCGTTCAGATTAAAACCGTTCACGTAAGTTCCGACCGCGAGCAGGATCACGGCGCCCGCCGGGGCGAGATCGATCGCAGCCTGGATCTTGTCCGCCGCGAAGCCTTTGTCCGCGAAACCCACATAAAACACATTTTCGCCGTTCACGACCTCCCCTAGCACCCGCCCTCCCGGAGCAAAAACACCGTTTTGAACGTAGGTCGTGCCGTTGCCGGCCGTATCCGTCTCACTGTATGCATCGTAGACGCCTTGCGCATTATAATGAAAGGTGCGGACATTTCCGTTCGCAAAAACCTGTGTGATCAAACGCCGCTGGATGTCAAAGGTCAGTGAGACCCCGATGAGCGCCCCGCTCGGAGGCGTCACTTTCATTTCACTGCAGGCGGAAGTCGTGGTGTTCAGATCGTTCATGGTGCAGTAATTGAGCGCATAGGTACTGCCGACGGCGCCCGTGAGCGAGAGATTCAGGTCATCAGGGGTCGTCACAAGACTGCTCACCGTCGTGGGAAGCAGGATCTGATTCCCCATCTCAGTTGCGGTCGCGGTTCCGTAAAGAAACCCGTAGGCCTGCACAAGCTCCGTTTTGTAATCCGCCAGGCGCTTCATGGTGCTCGCCAGTTTCGCCATCAACCGGTACGCGTCCGCAGCACTTTGGATCTTCACCTGCTCCAGAACAATGCCAAGCGCCGGAGCATTCACCCGGAAGAGACCGCCGGCCACGGGCACGGCCTCCGCCAGGATCGCTCCGGCAGCGTTCTTATAAGTGTAACCTGTCACGTTCGAAGTCCCGGGGGCATAGGCGACCGTGACGCTGTCCGTTGCGGCTTTCACAACCGAGACGGGAAGCTGATTCTGATAATTCACCGTCGCGACCGTTGAGTAACGCGTCTGCTGAACCCCGGAGATCGTCGCGGAAACAGAGTTCACGATCTTGCCGCTCTGGATATTCCCCTGGGAATCGAGCGTCAAAAGAACCCCGAATTGATCGAACACATCCACCGTCGTCCGGTTCTTGTAGTGCCGCGTGATCCTCACCTGACCGCTTACCACTGTAACCTCATCGTGGTCCAGATCCACATAAGCTCTCGGGATATAACTCACCGCCTGCACGACGCCTTGTGCATCATAGACCGTAAGTTTGTTCAGAATGGAGGAATCCGCGGCCGACACATAATCCGCGGTCCGTCCGCCACTCAACGGGATCGCGCCGGTTGGCGGCGGAGTCAGCGTCGTGAAATTGGAAATCGTTGCCTGAGTGGCAAGATTCCCGGCTTGGTCCTTGGACTTCACCTGATATTCATACACCGTGCGTGCGTTCAGCCCACTGAGCGTCACGGAGTGGCTCGTCACAAGTGACGTGTTGAGGGTCGTGTTCGACCAGGTCGTGGTCCCTTGCACGCGATACTGCAACTGGGAATCACTAGCCTCATTGGTCGTCCAGCTGATCACCGCCCCGTTCACCGTCACACTGCTTGAAAGAACGGCGCTGATCACGGGAACCGTCTGGTCGGGCGGAGGCGTCGTACCGTCCGTGTATTCATAAGCCCCTATTTCAGGCGCGCTTCCTAGTACCGTTCTGGAGAGCGTCTCCCCCGTGATCGGGTCCGTATAGGAGGCCGCGACCCCGGCGTTGATCGCCCCACTTCCAGATTGCAAACTGAAAGCGGTCGCAAACTGACCCTTGAGCCAGGCCACTTTTTGGTCTATCGTTCCCGCCGGCAGACTGAACACGATCTGTCCGTTCGAGCCTTTGAAGAGCGTCGTGTTCGCCAACTTGGGGTCGCCGCTCAAGGGCCCGCTGCCCTTGCCGTTCCAGTTATTCGAGCAAGTCGAATTCGCGCAGGCGGCCGGGATCGACATGTCCGCGTTAAGAACGCTCCCGTACGCCATGTTATTGTGATTGGTTTCGAAGTTACCCCCCGAAAATCCCCACGCGCCGTTATTCAAAGCCAGATTATTGAGAAAGATGCCGGTTGTCGTGCTGCGCAAGTCAAAACCATTTCCATCGTTCGCGTAGGCGATGTTCCCGACAAAGCTGTTCTTTACATTTTCGAAGAACACTTTAAATCCCATGCTGCCCGACGGCCCATTATCAAAAGAGATGTTGTTCTCGATCAGCGAGTCGGAGAAGCTCACGTCAATACCGTCATCGGCGTTCGACCAGACGATATTCCCGCGGAAAATATTATCCGGGCACGCGTTCTGAGTCTTCCCTGAAGCGCAGAACTTGGTGGCCATGATCCCGTCCGAATTCCCTCCCCCTTGCGGATCACCGCCGATAGGCAGCACTTTGGTTCCGTCGGGCAGGTAACCGTTCCTGTAAGAAAGTGAGTTCTCAATGATGTTTTTCGTCACAAGCCAGTCCGGATTCCAATTCGTCTGCTGCGCGAAGTTGATCGCAATGCCCACGTAATGACGGTTGTTGTAGGCTTCACAGCCGGTGACGACATTCCCCTCAACGCGGCGGTTGCCGGCATCTCCGATGCTGATCCCGATGGTCCAATTATCATGGGAGCTGACGTTCTCGATTCGGTTGAAGCTCCCCTCGATGACGAGTCCCCCCTGCTGGGAGTTCGTGAACTCAAGACCTTCGACATGGATGTAATTGCCGCTGATCCGCATGAGCGTTTCGCGTTTGTTAGGATCGGCCGGGCCATCCGCCATTCCGTCACCGTTCAGATCACGATCTTCAAATCCAAATCCGCGGAAAACAACGGGCCCGTCTCCCAAGGGTTTAAAAGTGATCGGCGCGCTCGCGGTCCCTGAAACTGTCACATTGACAAGATTACAAGTGGCGCCTGAGCAGTTTCCCGCCACGTTTTGATACACGCCCGCTTTGATCAGCACCGTGTAGGCAGGCTGTATCCAGGAAGGATCACCCGCATGCGCCGCGATATCCGCCGCGATCCGGCTCTGAGCAGCCTGTACGGTTGTGAAATGGGTCGAGTCGGCTGTGTAATCATTCCCGACATAATAAGAAACAGCCGGCACGCCCGCGTCCGTGTAGTCAGACCCCCCGAGGTCCGGGTTCGCCGGGAGCTGTATCCCGTATAATGTATTAAAATAGGCGGCAAGCGAGACGGGCTTGCCTGCCCCATCCAGGACCGGATTCCCCGAGTGATCCATGGCCGTGATCGTCTGAAGGGACTCGGCTTTTCCGATGGCCGCGGAGCCGGCCTTCAGACTCAGGTCCCACACAAGATTGTTGTCAGTCTTCGGCCCCCAGTTGGTGATCGAAGCCTGCGAGATGAGCTTAGGCACAGGACTGTCCAACACGATCCGGCCTTTGGGTCCGATGGAATCCGAAATGACATTGGTATCGACGCTGACCACTCTCCTGGCAACGCCGTCATGGTTGTATTCGATAACGTCTCCCACGCTGAACTTCGAAACATCGTCGAGATACAGTTCGTTCGTGTTCACCTTCGGATAGGGATAATAATAGATCGAGAACTTCACCGCGTTCGAATCCCAAAGCCAGACATTATCTTTTAAGGTGATCGTATCTCCGTTCACGCTTTCGATGTACATCCACGTGGATGAATAAACAGAGACGGCGGGATTCATAATCTTTTTCCCGTTTTGATCTGTCCTCGCCGCCCCCAGGTCGAGACGGTCTCCCGCTTTGACGCCCAACGCGGTAAAATCCGCGCCTGGGACCGTCAGCATGGTCTTCGTGCCGCCCTCCGCCGAACGCATTTGACCGGCCGTGGCCGTAAATTGAAAATCATCGAGACGCGTCGAGAACGCGGGAACATTGGCGAAAAGGGCGCTGCTTCCCGTGATATTGTCCGAGAGGTTGATGGCATCGGAATGAAGTATGCTGGAGGCTGCATAACCGGTCAGTGTCGTGACGCCGATATTATTGACAAGGGTAAACGACTCATTGTTGGGACGTCCGCCCTGCCACACCGAATAACCGTAATCCGTATCATAGATGGTATTGTTCACGATGTACTTGATGATATTGCCATGCCAATCCGTCATCGCTTGGCCGGATTGAGAATAATCGCCCGAGAGCGGTCCCCCGGCGCCATGGATATCGTAGATCAGGTTCCCGATCATTCCGTAGGTTCCGACAGCGCTGCCGGAGAACTTGAAGCCTAAGGCTCCATCATGAATTTTGTTGTAAAGCCACCAGACAGATTCCGGTCCGTCATCCGAATTACCCGTACAATCGCCCGACGCCGAACTGCTTACACGGATTCCATACATGTCATTTTCAGAAATAATAACATCCTTCGCGCTCTTGACACCCAAAGCGCTCTGTTTATCGTCATGCATTTCGTTGCGTCCGATGTAGATGTTGTTGACGTTGGACGGCGTCACGTGCGGCCCCGCATTGACCTGAATCGAATCGCCTTCGTTGTGATAGATATCGTTATCCAGCACCCAGACATGGTCTACGAGACTAAACCAACCGATGACCAGTCCGTGAATATCCCGATCTCCCTCGGCAAGTTCCGGTTGCCAGATTCCGTTATCGTGGATCGTGTTGTTGTAGAGGGTGACATTGGATATAGCATTGTTGGGATTGGCCTTGGTGCTTTCCGTCGGCCTTTGCAAAGAAACACCGCCGCCGCTCGCATCCCCGTGAACATCTGAGTTTCTCAGTACGACATGGTTGCTCGGTGCGCCTATGTTGACAGCATACGCATTGAGTCCTTCCGCGATCACATAACTGTTCTCCTCCGTGGGCCTCGTGTAGATACTCAGTCTCGCATCAATTCTCACGCCATTCCCTCGAATAAAGATGGGTTTATCTTGCGTTCCCGCTCCGTTTACGGCGTTTTGCCAACTTGTGATATTCGTATACGGTCCGCCATGAAGCTCGATGACAGCGCCGGCGGGAAGTTCGGACGGGATGGTGCACCGCGGACTGGCCGCGGTCCCGGCGGAGTTGCCGGAGTCGGAGCACCCGGCTCCGTTGTCGATATAATGCGTGTAAAAGCCGCCTTCGTCGTTCCGATAGTAGGTGAGTGCCGTATTCCGCTTCGCGATGTCATCATACATCCGGTAAGTCTCCATGATCCCAAACTCCGGATTGGAGATCCCGATCGGAGGAACGTAGCTGACGGCCAGGAGCGTCTGATAAGTCTGCTGGTCCTTGACGAACTGCAACACGTGAACTCCCGCCTGGTTGTAGGTCGGCGTCCAGGTGAATTGACCGTTTGCGGCGTCGTAATGCGCGCCCGCCGGAAGCGATTCCCCGTCAAACGCGTCAAACGTGTATGCCGCGGCATTCGGGACCGTGAACGAAAGGCTTTCCCCCGTCGTCCCCGTTTGGGCCGCCATCATGACCGGCGCCGCGGCGGGCTTGACGACCTCAAAGGTCACGATCGCTGGCTGTGAATCCAGCGTCCCGTCACTTACCTTGTACGAGAAAGAATACGTCCCAAAGTCATTCGCCGCTGGCGTATAAGTGCACGCCGCTCCCGTGCACGACAATGTCCCCTTCGCCGGCCGCGTCAGGATCGTGTAGGAAAGCGTGTCCTTATCGACGTTCAATGCCCCGAGAGTGACGGTGCGGGCCGTATTTTGGAGGATATTCACCACCCGCGTCGTCGTCGCCACCGGCGCGTCGTTAACCGCGTTGATGGTCAGTGAAACCGTCGCGGCGGCGGAGGTTGCGGTTGTGTCGGTCGCCGTATATGTGGCGGTGCCGTCGTTCACTTTATACGTGAACGAATCAGTCCCGTTGTAGTCCGCAACGGGCGTGTAAAGGAACTTGGAGGGATCGTTCGGGAATGCGGGATCATGCACCAGCGACCCGTGCGCCGGTCTGGTGACGATGACATACGTGAGCGGATTATGATCCGGGTCCGTGCCGCCGAGCGTGATGGCTTGCGGCGTATCCTCATTAAAAGGATTCACGGTGGGCGCTGTCGCCACCGGCGGCTGATTGACCGACGACGGCGTGACTGAAAGCGGATCGCTTGCATCCGAGACATTATTCGCCGCGTCCTTGGCCTTGATCGTGAAGGTATAAGCAGTACCCTCCGTAAGCCCCGTCACCGTGTAGGTCGTAACATTCCCGGCCACCGTCGCGAAAAGGGCCGAATCCTTGTAGATATCGTAACCCGTCACACCGGAACCTCCGGCATTATCCGTCACGGCATTCCAGCTAAGCTTCACGCCCGTCGCCGTCACATTCGAGACCGCAAGTCCCGTCGGCACCGAAGGCTTCTGAGTGTCGATAGAAGGTGTCATCGTTGTCGACGGCGTGTTTACTGTCGCGGCTCTTATTGCCGAAGGGTTCATGAAGCCGGCATTCGGCTCGACCGGCACCTCTTGTTTCGCCGTCGTATCGACCTTATCCGCGGGCACCCCAGACTGCTGGGATCCTTTCGAGGAGGTACCAAAAACCAAAGGTTTTTGTGTAACCATCGCATGCGCCGGCATCACCGGTATCGAAATAAAACACATCAGAAAACAAAGCGCCGCTGCAGTCCCGCGATTTACGATTGTGTTTTTCATGCTTCTGTCTCCCGATGATCTTAGAATTTCATTTCAGGGATAAATTCTGCTCTTCCTGGTTAAACCCTCATTGACGCGCAAGACATGCGCAATGGCTGACAATCTAGTTTGATATAGCAATGCCTAACATTAAGCGCATAGCAATACATAGCGTTTATATAATATGAAATAGTATGTTATAGAATTTATGGCATTTATGATTTCTAGAGAGCTATGAAAAGTAATTGGCTTGTATTAATATATGAAAACATAAATTAATGTCCCATAGAGACTATTAAGATATAAGAAAGTCTTACAGACCCATAAGCTAAGTACCATAGACCATGAGCGGCAATCCGCGGATTCTTTGCTCTGAAAATGGTTGATTGGAGGTGGGAGATTTTTTCACTTTCAGGTCCGGGAATGTACTTATTCTTTTTGCTCATTCTGTATTACCTTATAGCGTTGATATTGATACTATTGTGCAAATTGTATTATTCTGCGCAATAAAAGTCAACTGCCATTCTTCGCCACGGGAAACGAGTTGGAATGCCCTTGGGCTGGAGGGAGCTACAAACGCATTGAACGGGGAGGGTATGACTTCGAGGTTTTAATTCAGTACAGAATTCAGCCGATATTCTGTTTCACGAGGTCCAGAAAGTGGTCCAGCTCGAAAGGCTTCATCACAAATTCCTTCACGCCGATCGCTTTGGCTTCCTTCTTTGCCTTGCCGTCTTCATAGGCTGTCATAATGATCTCGGGCTTGAGTTCCTTGCCCTCGTCTTTCCGGGCCTTGCGGATCGCCTTGAGAGTTTCCAGGCCATTCATGTCGGGCATTCTCATGTCCGCAAGCGTCAAATCGAAATCCTGCTGGGTGGACAAGATCACAGCAGATTTTCCGTCAGGTACGGCGGTCACCGAATAACCTTCACGGCCAAGCAACAATTTGATGGACTCCCGAACGAGGATGTCGTCGTCGACCGCGAGAATCTTTTTTTGTTTGACCGCGGGGGCGCTGCGGCCCGACTCGATCAGCTGGGCGATATCTTCCGGGTGAAAGCGGTACATGCCTCCGATGCGAATGGTCTTGATGATCCCCTCATCGATCCAATAATAGATCGTTCGGCGGGAAACATTCAGACGCTTCATCACGTCCGAAACCTTTAGAAGTTTTTCCTCCATGGCCAGCCCCCCTCTTGCACATTTCGCATTAATTAGTAGTGCATATTTATCATTATTGCGCAAATGATAGCACTTGTGCAATCGTGGCGGCTACATTTTTTTGCGAAGGCAACGAGAACGTCCGGAGAAAAGCGGGGGACACAGCATCTCTATATATCGTCGGCCGTATGTCACACAATCTTGCCGGCTTATTTTTTACCAACATACTACATACTGTTTTTCAGCAGAGCGTTTAGTCTTCGCGGCGAATGCCCTGAATGCCCGCGGTGTTCAAGCGAACGGTGACAGCGGGACTGGCGGCCTTGGAGGAGGGGCGAAGAACCCGGATCAGGATCCGGACCTCGCCGTTTGCGGGGAGCTCTCCCGCGGGAACATCAAAAACAGATTCCTTAGTTTCAAACTGTGTGATCTTTTCTTTTCCATTTTCTTTCAGGACTTCCACGGAATAAACCGTACCGCCCTGGGGCGCAAGGTCTTTGAAAGATAGTTTCCCGCCGGAGAACGAAAATCCGTCCAGAGGATTGGCGCGGGAAAGCCAGTAGCGGGTGATAATGTCACGACGTTCGGTCAGCGTTTTTGCCAGGGTCGCGGCGTCCGCCGGATCGGTATATTTTCCGGCGCCCACCATCGTCTTGATGTCTTCATCCGAAAAGCTCAAAAGAAGTTTTGCGGCCCAGAATCCGTCGGCACGCGTGACAAGACGGAAGGCTTCATAGGGAAACTCGGCTTTATAACGCGCGGGATCAAAAAGATCATTCGTGAAGTAACCCACGGCCGGAGCCGCGAGGCTCTGCTCGCCCGCTTGTTTCCACTTTTTCTGCCAGGGCTTCTCGCGGAACCCGAGAGCCAGAACTGATTTAAAGGTCTCGCCATAATCAATCGCGTGCTCGTAACCGAGCATCGGCGCTTTCGGGCCTTCCTGCGTGGCCCCTAAGGCTCCGTTAAAATCGCCCAGATAATGGGTGAGCACGGTCTGCCCGTTCTCCTCGACGGAGATATCCAGAGTATCGCTTTCCCTGAGATCGTAGTGGTTGAGCCACGCTGCAAAAATGCCAAGCGTCCGGATCTCACGGTGGTCGCGATGATTCACGAGATCCGTGGGATCCTCTTTTCGGCGGGACTCAAAACTAAAGCTGCCGTGGTACCCCCCCCTCAGGATCTTGCACGCGGAGGCCCGGTAAAGGCCCGCTTCGTTCTGCGGCAGCACCGCCAAATACTCCTCGAGACGCGTCTGCGTCAACTTCTTCTTGAATCCCGTTTCTTCCCAGGTGGTGGCATCAGGAGTCGCCTGAAACCGATCGGCAGGAATCATCGCGATCGTGTATTGCGGCACAAAATAACCGAGGGCGTGATAAAACCGCGCAGCCACCACTTCCGCGCCCGTCACCAGCTCGAATTTCCCTTGGGGGTCGAATTCCAGAAGATACTCATCTCCTCGCGCGTCCTTCGCCCAAAACCTGGGATAGATCCCCCGCTGTTCCGCCGCCATGATCTGTAGAGGGCTGCTCAGGTCGGGTCCGGACGTTTCCTGGAAACCCGTTCCAAGAGCCTCGGCGGAAAGGCGCGTGCGGCCCTGGCGATTGGTGAAAAACCCGGAATCCGGCACCTCATCAAAGATATTTACATTTTTCGAGGGAAGCGCCGCACCGGAAATCCTTCTTCCCCAGCGCCCCAAATCGAGTTGATTCACGCCTTCGTTATAGACATTCGAATCAAAAAAATCGCTGTTGTGAGTGGCTTCCTGTGTCTTGTACTGGACCGTCTCTGCTGCCCAGACCGTGCCGCTAAAACCCGCGATCAAGAGACCGAACATTCCAACGGTTGCCATTCGGCGAACCTCTACCAAAATCTGTCCTTTGAGGAGGGGGTAGGGCAGGTTTAAACCTGCCCTACAAGTTTTATGAGGTGCTCTAAGTTTTTTATTCATCCATACCACCCTAGAACGCGAGTTTGTTTTTGACATAAAATTGCGTACCGTCATTGCTGTGGGCGACCGAAAAATTCACGACCGTATTCTTTGAATAGCTAAGATATAAACCGACCCCGTAGGTTTCCCTGAAATCCTTGATCTGAAACTCATGGATCTCGCCGAAGACCTGCCCCAAGTCGTTAAACAAAGCGGTTTTCACCTTAAACTCCTTATATTCCATCACCGTGTACCGGTATTCCAAGTTAAGCAGCAGGGAACTTTCCCCGTAAAAGCGGTTATACACATAGCCGCGCAGGGTCTCGCTTTGCCGCGCGTTGGTAGCCCCCGCGCCTCCCAGTTTGGCGAGGTTGTAAAAAGGAATGTTTCCGCCCCCGACTTCGTCATTGTGCTCGCCAAAGAGACGCGCCACTAAAACGCGGCGCGGAGACCAGAGCCGGAAATATTTGGCCATATCCAACTGGTACTTGAAATACTTAGCCGTTGAGCCGTTAACGCCGTCGGTAAATTCAAAACGAAGTTTCTGGTAACTCCCCTGGGTTGCATCGTCTTTGCTGTCTCGGGTATCACGTCCGAGAGCCACGGAATAATCCAGAAGATTGTCGCCACTCAGACCCGGAATGTTTTGGCCGGAAAAGAGGCCGGAAATGCTGGCCGTGTTGTCATGAACCACGCTGCGGATATTGACGTTCTTGTAATCAAATCCGGTGGTGATATCCAACGAGGGGGAAAATTCGTAGCCAGCCTCAACGCCTACCCGGGTGGTTTCCATCCGGTAAGACGATTTGTCCCCATGGCTCGTGTCGGGCCCGATACCGTAAAAAGGCTCTTTTTCATCGCGGGAATAATTAAAAAGACCTTTGGCGTGAAACCCGGTCCCGCCGATCTGCTGAGCTCCGATCTCCGACCCAACCATGAAGAAAACCGCAGGGCAGTGAAGGATCGTGGTGGTGGCAAAAAAATCCGGGTATCGTTCTTTCTGGCGGGCAAGCGTCAGAAGGTTAAACTCAGCGCCGTAGTAGGGCAACGCAGAAAGATCCGAAAATCCAACGAGAGGTTTAACGCCTTGTCGCAACGATTCTTCGTAAAGCCAGATCGCCTTTTTGTCAACCCGATGCCGGTCATTAAAGAGAATCCCCTGGTCCATGGGCCACTTGGCCAACTTGAGGGGAAATTCAATAATGCGGGAAAGGGCGCCCTTGAGCGGCTCCGGAGCCAGGGGTTGGGTGTACGTCGGGGCATAAAGATCATCCTTCTTCTCTTCGGCATATGCGAAAAGAGAAAAGGCAAGAAGTCCGAGACAGAAAAAACAAATAGATTTATTCAGTTTTGGGGTCATCGCTCAAAATGTTTTCGGCTTTTATTCTGTTTTCTGAAGGAATGAACGCGCGATATTTTGCACCGTTTGGACGCGAGAATCAATAAGCTTTGTCTTCTTTTTCATAAGCATCGGTGATCAGACGCATTTCAGGGGCCCCACCCTCTTTCCAAAGCACCGCCACTACGTCAAAGGCGACCGGAATCGTTTCGAGTTTTTTCTCTTTTATGTACCACTCGGCCAGCTTAAAGATTTTTTCCTGCTTTTTCCGGTCGACCGCCTCCTGCGGCATGCCAAAGCCGGTCCCCGTTCGAGTTTTCACCTCGACAAACGCCAACCGACCGTTCCGACGGGCAATAACATCGATCTCGCCGATCTTGCATTTGTAATTCTTCTCAAGGATCGCGTAACCTTTTTCTTTCAGAAAGCCGCAAGCCGCCATCTCACCCCGGTCTCCAAGGGAGAAGCGGAAAGGCGCCGGATTCGGCGTGAGCTTCACGCCGCCGCTCCAGCGTTTCTTGCTTCAGGAAAAAGCAGCGCTGCCTCACGAACCGGCGCGAAGCTGTAGCGATGAACCGCCGAAGGGCCCTTTTCAAGAAGCGCCTGCATATGTTCGGCAGTCCCGTAGCCTTTGTGGTTATGGAACGCATAGGCGGGATAGAGTTCGTGGAGCTTGCGCATCCAGTGATCCCGAAAGACTTTCGCGACGATCGAGGCCGCGGCAATGCTCGCCGATTTTCCGTCACCGTGAATGATTCCCTTTTGCTCGAGCGCGAGATCGAGGCGCATGGGACCGTCGATCAGGAGTTTTGCGGGAGTGTGCGGAAGGTCTAAAACCGCCTTTTTCATGGCAAGGCGCGTGGCTTCATAAATGTTGAGTTTGTCGATCTGCTTCTCGTCGGCGAACCCGATGCCGACGAGCGAGGAACGGGCGATTTGCAGGTAAAGTTCTTCGCGAAGTGCCGCGGTGAGTTTCTTGGAGTCGTTAATGCCCGTGAGGAGTTCCGGCCGTAAGAGGATCACGGCCGCCGCGACCACCGGGCCCGCTAAAGGGCCCCGGCCGGCCTCATCCACACCGGCCATCCATCCCCCGCCGGCGGCGGGAGCTTCTTCGAGGTCAAAAGCCCGGAGCTTCTCAAGCAGAAGCGCCTTGCGGGATACTTTGGGAGCCGTCTCCATCAAGCCGGGCCGGAAACGGACTACTTGTCCTTCAGATAATAAAGCTTCGCGCGTCGGACCTTGCCCTTCACGCTCACGGTGACCTTTTCCACGTTCGGCGAATGAAGCGGGAAGATCTTTTCGACCTTATCGCCGTAGGTTTCTTTCAGAACGGTAAAACTTCCGCGGACCCCTTTGCCTTTGATGCGGATACAAACGCCTTCAAACAGCTGAGTGCGGGTCTTGTCACCTTCTTTCACGCGAACGTGCACCTTCAAGGTGTCGCCCACGCGGAATGCCGGCGCTTTTTTGTCTGCGTATTCTTTTTCGACGATGTCCATTTTGCTCATTGGATGTTTCCCCCGTTAGAGTTTACTTTATTGCGTCCCGTGAAATTATTTCAAAAGATCGGGTCGTTTGCTTCTGGTGGCATGCTCAGCGGTTTTTTTCCGCCAGGCATCCAGTTCCTTATGGTCTCCCGACACCAGAACGTCGGGAACTTTCCACCCCCGGAACTCCCGGGGCCGTGTGTAATGGGGATGCTCCAGCATCCCGGTCTGAAAACTTTCGTGCTTGATCGACTCCGCGTTCCCGAGCACGCCGGGAAGAAGCCGCGTCACCGCTTCGATCAGGCAAAGGGCCGGCGCCTCGCCGCCCATGGTGACAAAATCCCCGACCGAAATTTCCTGATCGACCAAATGATCTTTCACCCGCTGATCCACACCTTCGTAATGACCGGCGATCAGGACCAGATGCTTCTTCTTCGCAAGCTTTTCAGCCAGCGTCTGGCTCATCGGCTCGCCCTGCGGGTCCATCAGCACGACCCAGGGCTTCCCGCCGAGCGCTTCCACGCATTCAAAGATCGGCTCGGGCTTCATCACCATCCCCGCCCCACCTCCGAACGGCTTGTCATCGGCCGTCTTGTGGCGATCGTGCGTCCAGTCCCGCAGATTATGCGCCCGGATCTTCACAAGCCCCTTCGCCCGGGCCTTCTCCAAAAGCGATTCCTCGAGCGGGCTTTCGAAAAAACCGGGGAAGAGCGTCACGATATCGATCGTAAGCATGGAACGCCTTCCTGGCCCAAAGGTCTTAGGCTTTCTTCGCTTTGGTCTTTCTCTTCTCGCGACGCACCAAGCTCTTCAAGGCCACGCTCATCTGCGCGCCCTGCTTCACCCAATAATCAAGACGATCCTGCTTCACGACAAAAATATCTTCTTTGGGAAGAGCGTCGTAATAGCCGATCTCCTCGATAAAACGCCCATCACGCGGCATCTTCGCGTCACTGACCACGATGCGCCACTTGGGGCTGTTCTTGGTGCCAAAACGCTTCATTCTGATTTTAACTGCCACATTGCCTCCTTTAGTAATGATCTCAAATTTGAGATTTGAGATTTAAAATTTATTCCTTTTCTCTGCGGATCGAAGCTCCGAGAGAGGTGAGTTTTTGTTCGAGGTTCTCATAACCCCGGTCCAGATGATACACGCGCTGAACTTCCGTCGCGCCTTCCGCGACCAGGCCCGCGAGCACAAGCGCCGCGCTGGCCCTGAGATCGGACGCCATGACCGGCGCGCCGCTCAACTTTTTGACGCCATGCACAATGGCGCTCGGCCCTTCCAAGAACACCTTCGCGCCCATACGGCCGAGTTCGGGCACATGCATAAAACGATTCGGGTAGATCTTCTCCGTCAAAATGCTGATCCCCGGCGTCACGGTCGCAAGGGCCATCGCCTGCGCCTGCAAGTCCGTCGGGAAAGCCGGGTACGGCAGCGTCGTGATGTCGACGGGCTTGAGACGCCCGTTCTTTCTCACGCGCACGGAATTCTTGAACTTCTCGACGCGGACGCCCGCCTGATGGAGCTTGTCGATCACCGCATTGAGATGCCCCGGGTCCATCTTGCGGACCAGAATATCCCCGCCCGTGATCGCCGCCGCGTAAAGGAATGTCCCCGCCTCGATACGGTCCGGGATCACATGATGCTCAGCGCCGTGCAATTTCCGGACACCTTCGATCTCAAGCCTCGGGGAACCTTCCCCCGTGATCTTGGCGCCCATTTTCTTAAGGAATCTTGCGAGGTCCACCACCTCGGGCTCGCAGGCCGCGTTCTCGATCACGGTCCTTCCGTGCGCGAGCGTCGCCGCCATCATCACATTGCCTGTTGCCAGCACCGAAGAGCCATAGGCGCCGCCCAAATAAATTTCGGACCCGCGTAATTTCTTCTTGGCTTTAATTTTTACGTAGCCATGCTGAATATCGATCTCGGCATTCAGGGCCTCCAGACCTTTCAGATGGAGATCGATCGGCCGCGGCCCGATCGCGCATCCGCCAGGAAGCGAAACTTCCGCCTCACCAAGTCTCGCCAAAAGCGGCCCGAGCACGCACACCGACGCGCGCATGGTCTTTACAAGTTTATAAGGGGCGAGCGGCTTAAGATTCTTGCCCGGCTTTACCTTCAGGCATCCGTTCTCAAGGATCGCTTTGGCCCCAAGCGTCCGCAGGATCTTGACCATCGTGTGCACGTCCCAAAGTGAAGGCACGTTCGTGATCACAGACTCTTCTTCGGATAGAAGCGCCGCCGCCATAATAGGCAGGACGGCGTTCTTGGATCCCGAGACATCCACCTCGCCCTTAAGTCGAAAACCGCCCTCTATAATAATTTTATCCATAAAAGATCAAGAATGCCTCTGGGCTAGAATGACCCGTTCGACTTGCAAGTGGTCTTTGAAACGGTGGATATTATCATAACCCGCCTCGTGAAGCCACTTTGAAACCCTTTCCGCCTGCCCCTGCCCCAATTCCAGAGCCAACCGCCCGCCGGGGTTTAAACGGCCCGAGGCCTCCCGGATAATCCTTCGGTAAAAGTCCAAGCCGTCTTTTCCGCCATCCAAGGCCTGCCGGGGCTCGACTTTCAGCTCTTCCTGGAGCTCTTTCAGATCCGTCTCCGACAAATAAGGCGGATTCGACACGATCCAATCAAACCGATCACTTGCATCCAACGCGTTAAACAAATCGCCGCATACGAGTTTCGCCCGGTCTTCCAGGTCATAGCGTTTCACATTCTCGCGAGCCACGTCCAGCGCTTCTCCGGAAATATCAAGAAGTGTTCCCCGGCTGCTCGGACAGGCATTAAGAACCGCCGCCGCGATCGCTCCCGAACCCGTGCCGATATCCAAAAAAGAAAAACTTTTGCCGTAATCCGTACCGAGCGCTTTCAAGACTTGTTCGACGAGTATCTCGGTTTCGGGCCTCGGGATAAGACAACGCTCATCCACGAACAATGTTTCCTGCCAAAAATCGACTTCCTTCAAAAGATAAGCCAACGGGATCCTTTGAGCCCGCCTCTCAAGAATGGCCAAAAATCGTTCGCGCGCGCCGGAAAGCGCCAGCTCATGCTTTTCGAGATAGATGGCGGAACGCGCGCATCCCAAAAGCTTCATCCAGATGCGTTCGCATTCTTCCTGCCCTTCCTCGATCCCCGCCCGCGAAAGCCCCTCGCGACCCTGGGCGATCAACTCGAAGATCTCGTTACTTTTCAATTTTTTCGAACCGCTCATAATGTCGTCAGCAACCGGACCTTTTCATCTTCCGCGAGAGCCTCAACGACAGGGTCCAATTTCCCATCCAAGATCTGGTTCAGACTGTGAAGCGTGAGCCCGATCCGGTGGTCCGTCAGGCGATTGTCCGGATAATTATAAGTCCGGATCTTGCCGGACCGGTCCCCGGAGCCGATCTGCGCCTTGCGATTCTGCGCCTGCTCCGCTTGCTGCTTCGCCCTCTGGAAATCAAAGATCTTCGCCCGCAAAATGCGCATGGCCTTCGTCTTGTTTTTCTGCTGAGACCGCTCGTCCTGGCACGCGACCACGAATCCCGTCGGCATATGCGTGATGCGCACCGCGGACTCGGTCTTGTTCACGTGCTGCCCCCCGGCCCCGGAGGCGCGATACACGTCGATCCTGAGATCGTCTGTATTGATCACAACCTCTTCTTCCTCGACCTCCGGCAGTACCGCGACCGTCACGGCCGAAGTATGGATGCGCCCGCTCGCTTCGGTCTTGGGCACGCGCTGGACACGGTGGATCCCGCTTTCATATTTAAAAAAGCTGAAAACCCGGTCGCCCGTCACGCCGAAAATGATCTCTTTGAAACCGCCGATCCCCGTGGGATTGGAGTCGATCACTTCGACGCGCAACCCGTGATTCCCGGCATACATGCTGTACATGCGAAAAAGATCCGCCACGAAAAGCGCGGCCTCCTCGCCTCCGGTCCCCGCGCGCACCTCCACGATCACATCGCGCGCCGCATCCGGCTGCATGTCGCGGAGAAAAAGCTCCTCGAGTTTACTTTCCCGATCGATTTGTCCGGCCTCGAGCGTCGCGAGCTCATCGGAGATCAGACTTTTCATGGCCTCATCGCCTTGGCTCTCCGCCAAGCTGTGTTTCAACCCCACGAGCTCGTGCTCCGTGCCCTTGTATTTCTGAAAAAGGTCCATGATCGGCTTGATCAAAGACAGCTCCTTGTTCAGGGCCTGGAACTTGCTCGGGGGCGTGTCAGGGCTGCCCATCAAAGCCTCGAGTTCGCGGAACCTCGCCTCGGTTTTTTCTAAACGCTCTCGGATTCTCATTTGCGTCTCGCGTACGGTGTACGGTGTACGGCGTGGCGCGTTTCGTTTTCGCCGTACACCGTACGCCTTCCGCCGTTACGTTTTATTTCCCTTCCGCCTGGACCTTGGCCTTCAGCGCCTGGAGCTTTTCCTTTTGGGCGACGTCGGAGAACTTGAGCTTCACCGGCATCTTGGCAACCACCTTGGTCGTTTTCTTGTTCACGGCGACGCGATCCTGGAACTTCTTCTTGAACCGGTCAATGCGCCCGGCGGTGTCCATGATCTTCTGCGTCCCGGTGTAGAACGGATGGCACGCCGAGCACACATCGACACGGATCTCCGTCATGACGCTGGAGGTCTGGATCGAATTGCCGCACGCGCAATTAATGGTGGCCGGGCCGTATTTCGGATGAATACCTTTTTTCATTGTGTTACTCCTTTACTTTGTTCATGCTGATAAGAAAATCAGCGTTGGATTTGGTTTTTTTAAGACGGTCCACCAGAAGCTCCATGGCCTCTGACGGGTTCAGCTCATTGAGGACCTTGCGGAGGATCCACACGCGATTGAGTTCTTCGGCGGGGATCAGCAGGTCCTCCTTGCGGGTGTTGGACTTCTTCACATCAATGGCCGGATAGATCCTGCGCTGGAAAAGGTTGCGGTCCAGCTGGAGCTCCATGTTGCCCGTGCCTTTGAACTCTTCAAAAATAACTTCGTCCATGCGCGACCCCGTGTCCACGAGCGCGGTCGCGATGATCGTCATGCTGCCACCCTCTTCCACGTTACGGGCCGAACCAAAAAAGCGCTTCGGCTTGTGAAGCGCGTTGGAATCCACGCCACCTGAAAGGATCTTGCCGGAATGCGGCGCCACAGTGTTGTAGGCGCGAGCGAGGCGGGTGATCGAATCAAGCAGGATGACCACGTCCCGTTTGTGCTCCACGAGACGCTTGGCTTTTTCCAGCACGATCTCGGCGACCTGCACGTGACGGTCCGCGGGTTCGTCGAAAGTCGAGGCGATGACCTCACCTTTCACGGAACGCTGCATGTCCGTCACCTCCTCGGGACGTTCATCGATAAGCAGCACGATCAGGTACGAATCCGGATGATTTGTCGTGATGCTGTTGGCAAGCTTTTGGAGCAGGATCGTCTTGCCGCTGTAAGGCGGCGCCACGATCAAGCCGCGCTGGCCAAAACCGATCGGCGTCAGGAGGTCCATCACGCGCATCGAGGCTTCTTCCTGCGTCGTCTCGAGCTTGATCCTCTGGTCCGGATAAAGCGGTGTCAAATTATCGAACGCGATCTTGTCCTTCCCGCTGTCCGGCGCTTCAAAGTTGATGAGCTCCACCTTGAGAAGGGCGAAATAACGCTCCCCTTCTTTCGGAGGACGGATAAGCCCGCCCACCACATCGCCGGTCCTCAAATTGAAGCGGCGAATCTGGCTCGGGCTGACATAAATATCATCCGGCGAAGGGAGATAGTTGTAATTGGGAGAACGCAAAAAACCGAACCCATCTTCCAGGATCTCGAGCACGCCTTCCCCGAACATGAGCCCCGACTGCTGGGCCTGGCCCTGGAGGATCTTGAAGATCAAGTCCTGGCGCTTGAGCCCGGCGATATTCTCGATCTTGAATTTGTGCGCCATTTTCTGAAGCTCGCTGATCTTCATCTGCTTTAGGCTGACCACATCGAGCGGCTTCTCGCCGGATTTTTGCTGCTGGATCGCTTTCTCCAGAGCTTCGCCGTTCGCGGCCGCGTCTTCTTGAATGACCCGGGGCATGCGCGGCTTTGCGGCATTCCCGTCCTCTTCGCGACGGTGATGCGGCTGGGTTCTTTCGCGGGGCTCCCGCGTTTCTCTTGTTTCTCTCATCATGGTTTATTGGCTCCTTTGGAAAGGTTCACGAACTTGTACCAAAGCCGTTCGATCTCCCTTTGTGTTTGATAAATAGTCTTCGAATTGTCGATCAGATAATCCGCTTTTTGCGCTTTCAGAGATTCAAGCATCTGGGCCCGTTCCCGCGCCCGTACCTCGGCCTCCGGGAAGCCCTTGTATCTCAGACGCTTCAACTTGACGGTAGAATTACAAGTCACGACCAGGATTTTATCGAAGAGCTTTTCGAAGCCGGCTTCAAAGAGGAGCGGCACTTCCACGAGGATCACTCTCTTGTCGGACGCTTCGATCTTTTCTTTAATCTTTTCATACACGTAAGGGTGAATGATCGCCTCGAGCTCCTTGCGCCTCTTGGGATCCTGAAAAACGATCTCAGCGAGCATTTCCCGGTCCATTTTCTTGCCTCCCGGATGCAGCGCCTCCTCAAAATTTTCGATGATCGCGTCAAAGATCGGGCTGCCCTTTTTCATGGACGCATGGGCGATATCATCGGCATCGATCAACTCTGCGCCAAAGTTCTTGAAGCGCTGCGCGACCGAGCTTTTCCCGACCCCGAAGCCTCCGGTAAGCCCGACGACTATTTTTTGTACCACGTCTCCCCCACGGTGATGTCGACTTTAAGCGGCACCTTCAGCTTGTAAGCGCCTTCCATCTCTTCTTTGACCAACGTCGCGAGCGCGTCCGTCTCACCGGCCGGCGCGTCAAAAACGAGTTCGTCGTGCACTTGCATGATCATCAGACTCTCGCTTTGTTCTTTTTCGAGCCGCCGCTGGATCGAGATCATCGCGATCTTGATCAGGTCCGCCGCCGATCCCTGGATCGGAGCATTGATCGCCGAGCGCTCGGCATATTGCCGCAGTTGCGCATTCGACGCCTTGATGTTTGGAAAATAGGAGCGGCGCCCGAGGATCGTCGTTAAAAATCCGTCCGCCCGCGCCTTCTCCTTTTGGGCGTCCAGGAATTCCTTCACCTTGGCATACCGCGTAAAATAATTTTTAATGAACTGATCCGCTTCCGGGATCGACATATTCAGATCCTGCGACAGTCCGTAGCTGGTCTTCCCATACGCAATGCTGAAATTGATGGTTTTGGCGGCATTCCGCATCTCGCGCGTCACGTCCTTTTCTTTCACGTCGTAAAGAAGCGTCGCCGTGTAAGTGTGCACATCACGATCCTCCTCGAACGCCTTGGTCAGCCCCGGATCCCCCGAAAAATGCGCGAGAATCCTCAGCTCGATCTGCGAATAATCCGCGGAAAGGATCTTGCCTTTCCCCTTCCCTCTCGGACGGGCCACGAAGGCCTTGCGGACCAGCCGTCCCATCTCGGTTTTGATCGGGATATTCTGGAGGTTCGGGTCTGAGCTCGAAAGTCTCCCCGTATCCGTGGTCGTCTGATTAAAAGACGTGTGCACGCAATGGGTTTCCGTATTCACCATTTCCGGCAACGCGTCCAAATAAGTCGACTTCAACTTCGCGCGTTCCCGGTATTCCAGGATCTTCCTCGGCAATTCATGGGAAAGAGCGAGTTTCTCGAGCACGCTCGCGTCCGTCGAATACCCGGTCTTGATCTTCTTTAAAGCCGGCAATTTCTTCTGAACAAAAAGCACGTCCGCGAGCTGCTTCGGCGAATCCGGGTTGAATTCGGTCCCGGCATCCGCGTGGATCTCCTTCACCAGCGCGTCGATCTCTTTAGCGGCTTTGTCCGAAAGCTCTTTTAAAAAATCAAGATCCAGCGCCACGCCGTTTTTTTCGATCTTCGCCAGCACTCCGGAAAGAGGCAACTCCACCTCTTCGTAGAGCTTCGTAAGCTCGCTTTCTTTCATCCTGGCTTTGAGGAGCGGCACAAGACGCATCACGCAATCGGCGTCCTCGCAGGCGTAAGCCGTGATCTGCTCAAGCGGGACCGCGTCCATCGTGATCTGCTTCGCGCCTTTTCCGATCAGACTCTCGGTCGTGATCTTCTGGACACTCAAATACTCGAGCGAAAGATCATCCAGATTATGATTCCGTTTTACGGGATCGACCAGATAGCTCGCGATCATGGTATCGAATGCGACGCCGGAAAGCCGGACGCCGTGACGCGCCATCACGATCTCGTCATATTTAATATTCTGCCCGTACTTGGCTACATTTTCATTTTCCAGGCTCGGCCCCAGAACCTTTAAAACCTCCTCGAGCGGCAAGCCCGGCCCCTGATGTACTTTGGACGCCACGGGAACATAAGCGGCTTTAAAAGATTCTATGCAAAAACTCATACCGACCAAAGCAGCCTTCATCGGATCGATAGAGGTCGTTTCGGTATCAAAGCTGAAGGCCTTCACCTTCCGAAGCTCTTGGGCAAACATCTCGAGCTCACGCGGGGTTTGGACCGCTTTATAATCCCGCTCGCCAGCCTCCGGTTCTCTCTGGGGCGCGATGCTTTTTAGAAGCCCCCGGAATTCATAGCGCTTGTAAAATTCCATCAAGGCCGCCTGGTCAGGCTCGGTCACGCGTATCGCGTCCCAATCGATCTCAAGCGGCACCGCCGTATCGATCGTCGCAAGGGTTTGGGAGAGCTTCAAGTCCTCGATATTCTCTTTGATCTTTTGTCTTTGCTTTTCCGAGGAAACTTCGTCGAGGCGTTCGATAAGCCCCTGAACCGACCCAAATTCCTGCATCAGCTTAATCGCCGTCTTTTCACCGATCCCCGGCACGCCGGGAATATTGTCCGAGGCATCGCCCATCAGCGCGAGAATATCCACGACCTTGTCCGGTCCGAGACCGCTGAAACGCTCCCGGACCTTTTCGCTGTCATAGACGAGATTCTCTTTGTGCGGCTGAAGGATCTTGACCTGCTCGTCGACCAGCTGAAAGGCGTCCTTGTCCCCGGTGATAATGAAGACCTGGTATCCCTCTCCCTTCCCTTGCTTCGCCAAGGTCCCGATCACGTCGTCGGCCTCGTAACCCGCCTTTTCCAGGATCGCGATATTCGAGATCCGGCAGAATTCCTTGATCGGCTCGATTTGGCTCACCAGCTCTTCGGGCATCGGCTTGCGGTGCGCTTTGTAATCCTTGTATTGAAGATGCCTGAAGGTCGGCTCTTTCCGATCAAAGCACATGGCCACATGATCCGGCTTCTGTTCATCCAGGATCTTCCGCAGCATGGTCACGAACCCGTAGATGGCGTTCGTCGGTTCCCCCTTCGAATTTGTCAGATTCTGTATCGCATAGAACGCCCGGTAGCACAAGGAGTGGCCGTCCACCAGGAACAGTTTCCCCCCTTGAGACTTTTCTTTCGGGGTCTGTTTTGTCATTTTAAGATCTAATTGGGCTTGGATGTTCGATCCTGGGTTCGTTTTTCTAAGAAAAGTCGCGGAAAGAGCTGAAAGAGGCGGTTTAAATCTCTGGGATTAAGTTAGAAATGAATCTCTTCTGCGTGGAATTTTCTTACATCCTCTACTCTAGAGCGGGCATAGGATACCCAACCCCCTCTATAGGGTCAAGCTTTATTTTGCTCGCTTTTGGGGTAAAGCGGTCTATCGTCTTTCCCCACACCAATTCCGGGAATTAATGCAGGGCTTTGCAGCTTTTATCCTTTCTCGCCGCCGGATTCCCGATATTTTTGATTTCCGCAACCCCTTGCATTGGAAATAAGCTTGTCTTATAATACGCCCCTGCCGCATAACGCGTCAAAAAAACATGTTCAACCAGGGGGTCCCATGAAAAAAATCCTCGCATTATCTTGCGCCATCGTCGTTCTTTTTGCTTTTTCCGGTTATGACTGGGGAAACTCAGAAACAAATACGGAAGTTAAAAAGCCTGCCGCCACGCCAGCTCCGGCTTCAAGCGCGGATCCTGTCACAGCGCTTAATAGTCTTCTGGGATCTGGAACTCCCGCGGAACGCCAGGCAAAACTTGACACCTTAGTTCGTCTGAGCCAGGTCATGCCCACCCTAACACCTCAGGGTGCGGCAACGGCCCCTGCAGCGACACCCGCTCCGGAAGTCAAACAAACGACTACTACGGCAAAAGCTTCCAAAGCGAAAAAATCACGTCGCCAGTAGATCCGAGCCGCCATTCTTCACAAAAAACCCCCGTGCTTCTTTAAGGAGCGCGGGGGTTTTTATTTTAAGTCTTCTAAGGATGTCTTCTCGGTCGGTTATCGTCTGCCTTTGCCAGGAGGTTGGATCTTAGAAAGCTGCAGGGCAAGCTCACGGGGGTCCACGGCCACTTCAAGTGCCGCCTCATAGCCGATGGTCCCCTGGGCATAAAGCTGCTTCAGATTATCATCCAGCATGATCATGCCGTAACGCGCCCCCGTTTGAAGCTCGGAGAGAATCTGATAGGTCTTCCCTTCGCGAATAAGATTGCGCACCGCCGGCGTCGCGAACATGATCTCAAAAGCCGCCACACGTCCTTTTCCGTCGAGGCGCGGCACAAGCACCTGGGAGATTACGGCCACAAGGGTAGCGGAAAGCTGGACGCGAACCTGGGCCTGCTGGTGCGAGGGAAAAACATCGATAATGCGATCCACGGTCCGGGCGGCGCCCGTCGTGTGAAGTGTGGAAAAAACAAGATGTCCGGTTTCCGCCGCGCGGATGGCTGATTCCATGGTCGCCAGGTCGCGCATTTCTCCGATCAAGATCACATCGGGATCCTGACGCAGGGATTTCACGATCGCCTCGGAAAAGCTCGGGACATCCTCGCCCACCTCGCGCTGGGTCACGATGGATTTTTTATGCTTGTGAACAAATTCGATCGGATCTTCGGCTGTAATAATATGCCTCGGAAAGTTCTCATTGATAAAATTGAGCATGGTGGCAAGCGTGGAGGTTTTACCGGATCCCGTGGGTCCCGTCACAAGCACCAGACCCCGGGGCAGGCTGATCGTCTCCACCAGTTGGGGCGGCAGTCCGATATCCTCGAAACTGAAAAACCTCGAGGGCAGAAGGCGCAACACCAGGGAATAATGCCCTTGTTGTTTAAAACAAGAGACGCGAAATCGGGCCTTTTCCTTGAATGAAAAACCGAAGTCTATGCCGCCGACCTCTTCAACCCTCTTTCGCTGAACCTCTGTCGTGATCTCCTTGGCAAAGGCCTCCGTGTCCATCGGCGTCAGCATTTTCTCCCCGACCGAAACAAGGTCCCCGATCAAACGATAGGTCACTGGCCGGCCCACGGTCAGATGAATGTCCGAGGCTTCCTGCACGATAGCGCCTAACAAGATCTCTTCGATACCCATGGCATGCTCCTTTAAGATAAATTCGGTTTGCGGGAATGCTTCCTCCCGTTATTTTCGACTTCCCCGGAGAAAACCTTAGAAAATCAGTCTTCCGACGCTCCACAGGACCACCGACAGGAACCCCGCCAAGAGGCAAAACATTGGCCATCCTTTTACGGCCGCAGGAACATTCGAAAAAAGAAGCCGGTAGCGTAGCCCGAGAAAGCAGGTCTGAAAGATCGCGATCCCGACGCTCACGGCCCACGCTAGAGAAAGTCCGGACAGCAGATCGACTGGCCTGGAATGGATCATGAAAGCGATCAGCATCGAGACAAGGAAAAAAACATCCGATTTTTTCTGATAGCGTGCGAGCGCGTAGGCCACCACTCCAAGACCCAGGATCGTGTATTCCCCCGCGACTCCCCGACATGGCTCCCAAGCGAGCACCACCACCCCAAGGGTCAGGATCAGACTCGTGGTCAGAAAGAGATCCGCCGCTTCGCGCCAAACCCGAGTGAGACCTTCGACCGGCCGCTGCAAGGGCACGGAACGCCCCCCCCGCAACGCCAACACAAAACCCAAGGGAATGATCAGAAAATACATTTAGGCCCGCCTTCGGAAAGGTTGGTTTTTCCACAAAAAAGCGATGGCTGCGATTACAAACAAAAGTCCCGCAGGCTGCTCGAAGAGCTTGATCCCGAGCCCTTTTTCACAGGCCTCCCGGACCAGGGCCATCGCCACCACAAAGATCACAAACCCGACACCGGCCAGTGCTCGCTCAAAAAAATACCGCGGCACTTTCCAGGAAAAGACGCTGACGCGTTCGGGCCTCACCGCGCTTTCGAGAAACGAGACCGGCATCAAAAAGAAAACACTTAAGATCCAGAGCGGGGGGAGTTTGGTGAGCGTCCAGACGGCCTGTGCCCATACGACTAGCCAAAGAAAAAAAGCGTGCTTGAGCGAGCGCCCCGGAAAAAAACTTCGGGTCAGCCAGAAAAAAGAAACGGTGATCCAGAGGAACATCGCGACCCAGAGTGCCGCGACACCCGTTTTAAAAAGACCGTACGGATAAACCATGAACGGAAGGTAAGCCAATAGCAGCCGCGAGAAAAGGTTTTCCGGCAACTTCATTTTTGCCCCAAAGTCATCATCTTCATCCTCTCAAAATCTTGGCCACGTAAAGAATCGCGACCAGCAACCCGAGAAAAAGCGCGAGGAACAGATACTGTCCCAAAGTAGAAAGAATCTTTCTGATGTTCATCACGGGTAAGTCGCCTTGATCAAACGTTTGAATATAAACGGAACCGGCTTGAGCCAAACATCCAGCCAGGGCGTCAAAAGGCTCATCCAAAGAACGGCGAAGACAACCGCGCCGATCGAAAACCCATGGGGATCAAGGGTCGAGCTTAATATCGCGGCTCCCAAGACAAACAATGCGCTCCCTTTTCGCGTCAGCGGCAGTGTCACGGGATCCGCGAGGAGAAAAAAAGCCGTAAAGAGAACGCCGCTCAAAAAAGCAGTGGGCACCTCAGCTCCGCCCCAGAGATCACCGCAGATAAAACAAACAGCCGTAAAAAGAACGGGAGTCTCCCAATAACTTTTTTTTTGTCGCAGGAGAAGGATCCCGCCAAGCCCTATCGCCACGACCAACCAGGGACTGACATCCCCCGCCAAAAGCATCGGCTCAGCCATCACTTTCGGAAAACTGAGTTGGAGTATCGCGCGGGCCATCAAGGCCGGTGGCAAAGGATACCCCCCAGTTCCGCCGAAAAGTTCTTTACCCATGACGACCGCTAAAAAAACGCCCAGGATCACCAGCTCCGAGGGACAACGTGAGGGCATCAGGAGCGAGAAAAGGACCGCGACCAGCACCGTTTCGCCGTTCCGCAGCTCCTCTTTTTTTCTTAAAAGTTTCTTCGCCAGGAATTCGAACGCGACCGCGCTCACCAGACAGAGCAAAAGCACGCGTAAGATCTGAGCGTGTCCAGTCAAGCAGGCTGCGAGCAAAAGCGGAAGCAGCGCGAGGGTTCGTCCCCAGGACCGCTTCGTGAGAGAATCCGTGGAGCGAATATGCGGCGGAAGACTTTGCGCAAAGGAAGGCTTCTCTTCAGACATGAGCCACCTTCTTTTCCGCCGGGTGATTCGCGGCGCGTATCAGTTCAAGCATCGGCCGCTTCGAGGGGCACACATACGCGCAGATACCGCATTCAAAACACTCCGCAGCATCCCATTCACGGGCAATGGCGAACTCTTTCGCTTCCGCCGCCAGAGTGATCATCGCGGGCGAAAGGGCGGCCGGGCAATGGTCCACACAAAGATTGCAGCGGATACAGGGTTCGGCAGACCGCTCCGCTTCCGTGACGATCTCCTGAGGAAGCGCCAGAACGGCATTCGTGGAAGCCATCAAAGGCACTTCCTGGCTGGCTTGCGCAGTCCCTGCCAGGGGACCCCCCATCAAAACCTTGCGGGGTTCGCGCATCACGCCTTTGCACGTGCGGATCGCGTCGTGAAAGGAGATACCCAGAGGGAGCCAGAGACTGCGCGGCTCGACCACGCACTCGCCGCCCACCGTCACCACCCTCTCATAAAAAGGCTTCCCGAGCGCAACCGCTTCGTAGACCGCGAAGGCGGTGGACGCGGGAAAAACCAAAGCCTGGTCTTCTTCTCCGGAAAACCAGGCCTGGAGCAGTGTGTTTTCAAGTCCCTGGGGGTAAATGGCGGGGACCGTCCGCACTTCCGCGTGTGTCCACTTAAGAAAGTAGATCTTGCTCTTGATGAGCTCGGCCGTTTCCCGGTTCGAATCTTCCAACGCAAACACAACTTTCTCGGCATGGCAGGCTTTTCGTAAAAGTTCGGCGCCTCTCAGGATCTCCACGGGATGGGACATTGCGAGCACCAGCTCGCAGGTGATATAAGGTTCGGGTGCGCAGATATTGATCACGAGCGTTCGCGCTGCGGCGTGACGGGCGAGCTTCACATGCACCGGCTCGCTTCGCGGACCCGTCGTCACCAGTCCGGCATTCCGGAATATCCCGGCAAGTTGCTCCGCGGGGATCTGCTCCCAATCTTTCCGAAGATCCCAAGGCGCACTGGGCTTGGGCTCGCCGTATCTACGGATCTCGATCATCAAGCTTTGCTTCCCCGTCGGATCCGGATATTCCGCGACCTTTTCCACAGTCCCACACATGCCTGCGTGAACGCTGACGCCTTCCGTCCCATTCGCTTCCGCGATCTTTTGTCCCGTCACCACCTTGTCTCCGATACGAACGCAGGGCTCTGCATTGAAAGGCACGGGCACGCGGATCTTTTCAGGCGGGTAAGGACGCTTGAGGTTCCAGTTCAGAAGGCTGGCATCTTTTTTTCTCTCGAGACGAATACCGAGTGGAAGCTTTAAAGACAAGGGACTTTCCTTTCGTACTACTTTGCAGGGGGGACGCCGGCGAAACCTCCGTCCAAGTCCTTTTTTCTTTTCATGAAGGGTGGCTTGGACGACCCCAACCTCCGCTTTGCTCCGGTTGATAGGTGTTGGGACCGACTATCTTATCGATCTGGATGCGTTCCCGAAAGATGTCCTTGAGTTTTCCAAACTGGCAGTTTTCTAGATTAAGACCCTGGATATCGGGAAGGCTGCCGAGAACGGGAACGCCGGAAAGATCGTGTATAACTTTCGGATTGGTAAGCTCGGCCAGAGAATAATTCGTCACGGAGACACGGTTGAAAATGATCCCCCGGACCTCGATTCCCCGGATCATGGCCGCATCGACTGTGAGTAACGTATGATTGATCGCGCCGAGGCCCGCGTAAGTCACGATGACAATAGGGAGCCCCATGTCGCGGATCAAATTTGCCACGTAATAATCTTTTTTCAGAGGGACCATCAGGCCGCCGATCCCCTCGACGATCATAAAATCATAATGTTTTTGAAGTTGCTGGTAGCTTTTAAGAATGGCGGGAACATCGACTTCTCTTTTCTCGAGCATCGCCGCAACATTGGGCGAAAGAGGGTTGCGGTAACGCGAAGGGCTCGTCAGCGGCGGGTATTCGTTTTGCGCGGCTTCCATTAGAAAGGCCGCGTCCTGCGAGATCAGCCGCTCATCCGCACCGTAGCAGCCGGTCGCGACAGGCTTCATCACGCCGACTTTCATTCCGCGATCCCGGAGAACCAGCGCCAACCCCGCGGAGACCACGGTTTTTCCCGCGTCCGTGTCCGTTCCTGTGATGAATATTCCAGCTTTCATTCTGTTGTTTCCTCAATAGATGAATACGTAATATCGAACAGCTTGTCCAACTCGCGCGCCGTCATCGCAAGCGGCGGCATCAGAACGATCACGGGACCCAAGGGCCGCAGAATCGCGCCTTTTTTACGAGCGCTCTCGATCACGCGAACGCCGATCTTTTCTTGCGGTCTAAAACTTTCTTTCGTCGCTTTGTTCAGGACCAACTCGATCCCAATCATGGTGCCGACCTGCCGGATATCACCGACCGCCTTGAGTTTATAAAAATCTTTTAGGCGATTTTGCATCATCCGGATCTTCGGCTGAAGCTTTTCGATCGTCCGGTCCTTCTTAAAAAGATCAAGCGTTGCAATCGCAGCCGCGCACGCCAGCGGATTCGCCGTGTACGTGTGGCCGTGGTAGAAAGCCTTGAAATCCTCGTATTTCCCCAGAAACGCCTCGTAAACCTCTTCTGTCGCAAGGGTTGCGGCAAGAGGAAGATAACCTCCCGTAATGCCTTTGGCCACCGCCATAATGTCCGGCGTCACACCTTCATGCTCCGAGGCAAACATCTTGCCCGTCCGCCCGAATCCGGTCGCTACTTCATCAAAAATTAGGAGCGTATTATACTTTCGTGCCAGCTCTCTGGCACGGGAAATATATCCCTTCGGCTGATCGATCATCCCGGCGGCGCCCTGCATGAGGGGTTCCATCACGAACGCCGCAAGCTCGCCGGCATTCTCACGCAACGCTTTCTCCATCGCCTCGAGTGATTCTTTTTTGACTCGCTCCGGATCGTCACCGGAAGACCAACGATAGCGATAAGGTGACGGCACCGCGAGCGTCTCGAAGAGAAGCGGCTTATAGATCTGATGGAAAAGGTCGATGCCTCCGAGACTTACCGATCCAATCGTGTCGCCGTGGTAAGCGTTCGTCAGTTTTGCGAACTTTTTCTTTTTCGTCTCGCCGCGCTGCTGCCAGTACTGATAAGCCATCTTGAGCGCGATCTCCATCGCCTCAGAACCGGAGTCTGAATAAAACACACGAGAGAGGCCTTTCGGTGCGACTCGGATCAGTTTTCCTGCGAGTTCGATCGACGTGGGATGCGTGAGGCCAAGAAATGTCGTGTGCGCGATCTTTCCGAGCTGCTTTTTGATCGCCTTATCGATCTCAGGGACCCGGTGCCCGAACACATTGCACCAAAGGGACGACACGCCGTCGAGATACCTGCGGCCCTCGGTATCGACCAAATAACACCCTTGGCCACGCTCGATCACCGGAAAGTCATCGACCTGCCAATCCTTCATCTGCGTAAACGGGTGCCAGATGTGTTTCCGGTCTTTCGCGATCAACTCATCCGTTTTCATCTTTTCCATTCCTTGTTCCTTAGCATTATCGCGTTAATGGGTGTCAATTATAGACGGCTTGCTATTCTTCAATCAACCTCCGTTCAAACTTTCTATTTCTTTTCCAAAAAAGCAGTTTGGACGGCTCCATCCCGCCTTTGTGGCGGCGGGATGATAAGGATTGGGACCGTCTAAGGCGCCGTATCCAAAAGCTTTGTTATTTCCATCACTTGCCGATAAAAGAGGCATGCCTCAAACAAACCCGTCAACAACAAAGGCGCCGCCAGAGGACCTTCTTTGGGTCGACGTAGCACGCGTGATCGCGATGTGGAGTGTGGTCGTGATCCATGTCGCCGCCGACGTCATTACCGAATGGGGTACGCTTCCAAATAGTTGGTGGGGGGCGGCTAATTTTTATGATTCCCTCGCCCGAGGCCCCGTCGCAATCTTCATTATGTTGAGCGGAGCTCTGCTGCTTCCGCAGGCCGAAAGCTACCGTGCCTTTTTCCGCAAGCGCTTCGGCCGGGTACTTATTCCCTTCCTCGCCTGGAGCCTTTTTTATCTCCTGTGGCGGCGTCATTTTTATGAACCCACCCTCGGCCCTGCGGAAATGCTCAGGCGCTTTGCGACCGACCGTGTGTATTTCCATCTCTGGTTCATGTATGTGCTAATCGGACTTTATCTGATCACCCCGTGGCTACGCGTCCTTGTCGCAAACGCCTCAAAGAAGGACCTGGGCTATTTTCTCGGGCTTTGTTTCTTGGTCAGCTTCCTTCTACCGTTTGTGGAAAGCCTGGCGGGGCTCGTCGGCCACCCGTTCCATATCAAGCTGGTGATCGAACCGGTGCAAGGCTTCGTCGGATATTTCGTGTTGGGCTATTTTCTCCGGAAATACGCTTCAGAAAAGACTGTTCCGACGGCCTGGCTTGTATGGGGGCTCAGCCTTCTCGTGTGTTTCTTCGGAACGGCCTGGGCTTGCGCCCGCATCCACTCCTTCTCGACGATTTTCTATGACAACATGGCGCCCAACCACTTATTTTTCGCCGCCGCTTTTTTCATCTTGCTGAAGCAGGCCTCCCCAATGATGGGGAAAAAGGTAACCGGTAGGTGGCGCCGCATGACGGGCCTGGTGGCGGGAGCAAGTTTCGGGATCTATTTGATACACCCCACGTTCATCGACGTTCTGAATCACGGGCGTTGGGGTTTCACCCTCCGGTCGAACATCTGGCATCCGGCTTTTATCATCCCCTTCGTTGCGTCGACTGTTTACTTTCTATCGCTCCTCGCAGTGCTCCTGATCCAGCGAATCCCTATCCTTCGCAGAACCGTCTGACCGAGCATTAAAGTTTCTTGGATAGCTGCAGGAAATAAACGGCGCCAGCGAGATCGAGCAGGAGCCAGAGGAGCAGCGTCAGAGGCGCCGGCACCAAGGGATTAAAGAGCGCTGCCACGATTACGAGCGGGACGAAGTGACGGCTAAGTTTCGGATTCAGCCTTAGCCTATAAGCCGCGTAGGCCGCCGCGCCGCAAACGACCCATCGCAGGAGCGTGAAGAAAACCTGCGGCAGATTCGGAATCACCGCAACGCACATCATCAGCGCAGCCACGAGAAGCAGCACCTTAAGGTTCTTCGTTTCATGACTCATCCGTTCAATCCTTTCCATTTACAGCTTTCGTACTTCATCACCTTCCTCTATGCGTTGCGACAAGTCCTCCCTGAGAATCCCGCTAGCGGAGAATGCATCATAAAGTTTTTCGACCTTGATCGTGGCAATCTCTTTGCCACCCTTGAAGACTTTCAACAAGTCCCCTTTCTTGATCCCATCCTGTAGCCCGATTTTAGCCACCACAAAATTAAACTTACGGTCCACGCTAAACACACTGTAGCCCGAGGTATTCTCCGTCGAGTACGCTCGCGGAGAGGGGCGCCCCTTTGCTTCGTTCGAAACATTTCGCGATTTTGCCGAAGTTGACTGTTGCAAGCCAATTATATAAAGGCCCGAGGTTGCTAAGAGCAGCAGGGCTAAAGCCCACAACCATTTCTGAGCGCCCATCTTGGGGCGAGTCGGATCCGTCGATTTTCCGCAGAAGCGGCACAAAATCGCTTCGTCTTGAATTTTTTCCGCGCACATCGGACACTTTTTCATTTCCACAATCCCCTTTTCTGCGCTCTCGCTTCTTTCTCCAGTTTCACAAATACCTCCTAATCCTTCACTTTCAATGGGGCGTCCGGGGCCGTTTTCATGCCAGGGCCTTGAATGCCTTGAGAAGCGTTTGAATGTCCTGGGCCGTATGAGCGGCGGAGACGGTAATGCGGAGGCGCGCTTTGCCTTTGGGCACGGTCGGATAGCGGACTGCGGGAATAAAGAGTCCGTGAGCGAGAAGCTTTTCAAAGGCAGCCATGGCCTTCCCCTCGTCGCCCAGGATCACGGGCAGTATCGCGGACTCGGGCTTAGCGAGAGAGAAACCAAGCTTCGTGAGCCCCTGATGAACTTCGCGAATATTCGTCCATAGCTTCTTGAGAAGCCCCGGCTCCTCTTCGATCACACAAAAAGCCTCGCGCGCGGCTTTGCAAAGGACAGGCGGCAGGGCTGTCGCGAAAATGAAAGGCCTCGCGAAATTGACCAGATGATCGATCAGTTCCTGGTCCGCCGCCACAAACCCCCCGAGTCCGCCAATGGCCTTGGAAAGCGTTCCCATGATCACATCGATGCCCTTGGAGAAATGCGCCGTCGAACCGGGGCTGGTTTTTTTAAAGATCCCGGTGCCATGCGCGTCATCCACAATGAGGAGCGCGCCGTATTTTTTCTTGAGACGTATCAGCGCCGGAAGATCTGCCCGGTCTCCGTCCATGCCGAAAACATTCTCCGTCACAAGAAGCTTCCGGGGGGCCGTACATTTTTTTAGGATCTCTTCACATTTCTCATAATTCTTGTGCGGAAAGACGCGGAGCTCCGCCCCGGAAAGTCTCGCCCCGTCAATCAGCGACGCGTGGCACAGCTTGTCCATGACCACGACATCATCTTTGTCCGCGAAAGCGGTCAGGATCCCGAGATTTGCGAGAAAGCCGGAGCCAAAAACGAGCGCGGCTTCCTTGTTTTTGAACTCCGCGATCTTTTTTTCCAGGGAAGCGTGCGCCTCGGTGGTCCCGGCGATCAGCCTGGCTGAACGCGCACCCACGCCGTAGCGATCGATCGCCTGGTGCGCGGCGACCATCACTCGCGGGTGACGGCTGAGTCCCAGGTAATCATTGCCACAGAAAAGGAGGATCTTCCGGCCCTCGAAAACGGCCCGTGTTCCTTCATTTCCCTCAAGGACGCGGAGACGACGGTAGAGGTTTTTTTGTTTCAGCTCTTCGAGTTCCTGGCGATAGTTGTTTTTCATACCTTGCGCAATAGAATAGCAGCGACATTTCCGCCAAACCCCATGGAGAGTTTGATCGCATTCGTAATTTTGTGTGGACGCATCTTAAGCGGCGTGTAATCGAGATCGCACTCAGGATCATTTTCTTCCAGTCCCAGTGTCGGTGGCACAAAGCCTTCGTCGATCCCGAGAATCGTCGCGATGATCTCAATCGCGCCGGTCGCCCCGAGCATATGCCCCGTCGCGCCTTTGGTGGAGCTCATCGGGATCTTATAGGCCGCGCTTCCGAACGCCTCTTTAAGCTCCAACGTTTCATAAAGATCACCATGCCGCGTTCCAGTGCCATGCAGATTGATGTAGTCGATCTCCCGCGCCGTGATCCCGGCGCGCTTCAAAAGGACATTCAAAGTGTACGACAGTGCGTGTTCCTCAAGATCGAACTGAATGGGATGTTTGCTGTCCTGTCCGTTAGCTGCTTCGATGATCTCGCCGTAGATCCGGGCGCCGCGCGCCTTAGCGCTCTCAAGGGTCTCGAGAAAGACCACGCCCGCCCCCTCGCCAACCAGAAAGCCGTCGCGCCGCTTGTCGAACGGACGAATATCGTGCTTTGCCAGCGCCTTCATACTGTCGTAGCCTCCGAGCATCAGCGGCGTGATCGAAGCGTCGGTCGCCCCCGCGAGACAATATTCGGCCTGACCTTCCGAGACCATGCGAAACCCCTGGGTGATCGCCACGGTGCCAGTTGCGCAAGCCGCGACATAACATTTGGCCGGCCCCTGGATCTTCATGCGCCGGGCGATCCACTGGTCGGCGAAATTGGGGACCGCGCTCGTGTACATCCGCGCCCCCAGCATCGCGCTCGGACTACGGAGAAATCGCTCTTTGAAACGGCCAAGGCTGTGGACGCCGCCTTTGCTGGAGCTCACAGAGAGGGCGATCGTGTATGGATCAACCGCTTTGAGATCGAAATGCGCGTCAGCGACGGCTTGCTCCGCAGCAGCGACGGCATATTGTATAAAAGGATCGTGTAGCTGCGTGTTGTAAGGACGCGGGCTGAAGTCCTTGAGGGGAAACACCGGCGGGAACCTGTAGCCTCCTGCGGTCATATAGTCTTTGCTGTCTTTACCGCAGACGCCCACCTTGAGATTCTCGCGGAATTCGGCAAGCGTATTGCCGATCGGAGAAAGCACGCCCATGCCCGTCACTACGACGCGTCGTTTCATGTTCTGGGGAACTCCTTCCGGTGTGAAGTAGGAGAAAATTCTACCTTAGAAAGGCCGGGATTCAAAATGAAACACTTGCCCCGTGACTTGCCGCATCTGGTCAGAAGCAAGGTAGACGAGAAAATCAGCGACTTCTTCAGGGTCCGAGTAACTTTTGAGGGGGCTTTCTTCGAGATTTATCTGAAGCGTTTTTTCGGAAAGGCTCCGGGTCATGCCGGACTCCATAAACCCTGGATTCACGCCATTCACCAGGATCTTCTTCCGCCCCAGCTCTTTGGCTAACGACTTGGTCATCGCGATCAGCCCCCCTTTGGAGGCCGCGTAATTGGCGGCGCCGGCAAGCCCGCTTAAACCCGTACGGCTGATCATCATAAAAACCTTACTCGGCTTTTTCTGCATGAGAAGGGGCAGAAGTTTTCGCGTCAGATAAAAAGGCGCCTTGAGGTTGACCCGAAGAACATCGTCCCACTGCTTTTCGGTCATTTGCTCGATGAGCGCATTCGCGAACGCGGCGGCATTATGGATCAGGATGTCGAGCCCCCCTGCTTTTTTTGTGAACTCCGCAACAAAAGCATCGATCGCCCGCATGTCAGCGAGATCCAGAGGAAGGCCCATTGCCCCGCAGGATTCAAGTTCGCGGGCCACGACGGAAGAGTTGAAATAAGTAAAAAAAACGCGGGCTCCTGCGGTGGACGCTTTCCGGACAAAGGCTTGCCCGAGGGTGCTTGTTCCGCCGGTGATAAGGATCGTTTTATCTTTAAGGAGCATTTCCAAGGCTGGTTTAACTTTTTTGTCCGCAACCGGAGGAGCATCCCGCCTGCGTCTCACAGCAGCAGCTTTGCTCGCGGCCCGCTTCCACTGAAAAACCCGCGCGCCGAAGCATGTCGAAATCCTCGCCAAGAGGGTTGCCGGTGGTGGTGAGATACCCGCCGACCACAAAACCGTTCGCACCGCCGCGCAAGGCTTTTTCCTGAAAATAAACGCCGAGATTGAGCTCCCGGCCGCCGGCGAGCTTGATATTCGCTCTCGGATGAATGAAGCGGTAGATCGCGACGGTCTTGAGGATCTCCGCCGGATCGATCGGAAGACGGCTTTCCAACGGCGTTCCCGGCCGCGGGTTCAGGATATTAATGGGAAGGCAGTGCAGGTCATAAGGTTTAAGCTCGAAGGCGAGACGGATCCTGTCCTCCCGCGTTTCCCCCATGCCGAAAATGCCGCCGGAACAAACTTCCACTCCGTTCTGCTCCAGGAACTTTAAAGTCTCCATTCGCTCGTCGTAGGTATGGGTGGACACGATTTCGGGATAAAACTCGCGCGAGCACTGGAGATTGTGGTTAAAGCGACGCATGCCAGCTTCCTGTAATTTCCGGACCTGTTCCGCCGTAAGATTCCCAAGCGAGCCGTCAAGCCGAAGTCCGGTTTTCTCGGTCAAAAGCCGGAAGGTCGCGAGAACTTGTTCGAATTCCGCGTCATTCAAGGTCTCGCCGCTTGTCACCACACAAAAACTTTGCACCCCGTTCGCCTCAGCCGTTTGAGCCTGTACCAGCACCTCTTCGGGCCGCATCAGCGGGTAACGCTTCACGCCGGTCTTGTAATGTGAAGACTGGGAACAAAAGCCGCAGTCTTCGGAACAAAGATAGCTTTTGGCATTCACAAGAGAACAGAGATCGGGTTTGGAGGGACAGAATTTTTCGGTGAGCGCGTGCGCGGCTTCGGCCAAAATCTCGCGGGTGGAAACGTCCTCTATCGAAACGAGACGAAGGGCTTCTTCTTGAGTGATGGCCCCGCCCGAGAGAACCCGGGACTTAAGCTCCTGAATGAAGGCTTTCATCGGTGGCGTCAAAAAGAAACGGCTTTAAGCCTGCGCGAAGATTTCGCGGGCCACAATGCCGACCACGCCGAGCGCCACGGCATTTTCGCCGAAAGCGGACGGAATGATCTTGACCTGCGTCGCGGCTTCTTCCACGGACCATTCCTTGATGGTGTTCTTGATCGAATCCAGGAGCACCGCGCCGCAATCCTCAATGCCGCCGCCGATCACGACCACTTCCGGGTTGAGAAGGTTCACGATGAAGGCGATCTTTTTGCCGAGATCTTGCCCGGCTTGATCTGCCACCTTGAGCGCGACCGCGTCTTTTTCCTTGATGGCCTTGACGATCTCCCGGAACGTGATCTTCGAAAGGTCGCCCTTCACGAGATCTTTGAGGAGCGAAGGCTCCCCTTTTTCGATGCGTTCCTTGGCGTGACGGACCATGCCGATATCCATTTCCCAGCGGCCGAGTTGCGTCGCGATCTTAAACGAATAGTCTTTGCTGGCGTGCGTGCTCGTAATCCCGAGCTCTCCCGCGGCGCCGTTCGCTCCCCGGTAGATCTCCTCATTGATTAAAATGCCGCAGCCGACGCCCGAAAACATATACACCATGTTCCGTACATCGCGATCAAGGCCGAGCCATTTCTCTCCGAGCACCGCCGCGTTCGCGTCATTCTCCACGATCGTGGGAATATTGAGTCGCTTTTCAAAGGTGTCCTTAATAGAGGAGCAGACCGAGATATCCTTGTCGCCCAGGCTTTGCGGCCAGCGGATCGTCCGCCCGCGTTCATCGATGATGCCGGGGATACCGACCCCGAGGCCGACGATCTTGGACTTATCGATCTCGGCTTTTTCAATGATCTCAGCAGCAAGATCCACCATCTGGAGGATGACGGTTTCGGAATTTTCCGGAGCCCGCTCGCGCTTGATCTCGCTAATGACATTGATCTCAAGGTCCACTAAGACCGCGACCATGCTCATCATGTTGAGGCCCACGCCGACAATGTAGCCCGCCTTGGGGTTGAGCTCCACGAGCACCGGCTTGCGGCCGCCCGTCGATTCATCCAGTTCTCCCTCGATCATGAGGCCTTTTTTGATGTAATGGCTCACATAATTGGAGACAGTGACGATGTTCAGCTCGGTGAGTTTGGAAATATCGGTGCGGGAGATGGGGCCATTCTTGCGGACTACTTCGAGAATGGCGAGATTTTTTCTCTCCTTGTCCGTCAGCGTCCTGTCTTTGAGCATTTGTTTGATGATCATGAGAGCCTCTCCTTTCGAATTTTGTTCTTTTCGCAACCTGTTATTTCATAGCTATATAAGTGCCACATGCGGCGCTCATTTTAACTCCACGATATGCTTTTTCAAAGAGTTAATTTGGGACTGCCCTAAGACTTTCCCGCCATCCGTCTTACGCAAAGACCTAAACCCTTCTCTCACAAACGCTTGTGGCGCTCAGTTTTTGAAGAAGTCTTCCTGCTCCAAAAGTTTCTGCGCCTTCTTTCCGTACGGATCTTTATGGAAATATTCCTGGATCACACCGTTTTTCAGATAATTCGCGATCGGAATAAGCTCCATGCCCTGATCCAGCGCCAGATATTGAGTATTCACTCTCTCGCTCGGAAAAGTGACGGTGTCATAAAAACCGTATTCCCCGTACATTTTATACGTGAGAAGCTTGCGGATATTCTTGATCGCGTCCTTGGGGAGCGTCTCAAGCGCCAGAAAGCTTGCGTGAGGCGTGATCACTCCGCGGTCCGGGTAGCCCTTCACCCCCAGCTTTTTAACGCCGTATTCACCGTATTGCCACCGGCGCCCATCCGCCGTCGACGAGGGCGAGATCCCCCAGACAGGATACTTTTTCTCCGTGAGCGCGTAGTCCCGCTGGAGCTCGGTCACGATCTTGTCGTTCATCCCTAAACCTTTGGGAGCGAATTTTTTCTCATTGATCACCAGGGTCGGCATCAGAAACTCAAAGAAAGAACCTCCCCAGCTCGGCACAAACTTCTGCTTCCCGTCCTTGTAATAACCCTGAAAATAACTGACGCTACCGCGCTCGATCTTTTTTCCCTGAGGTTTCTGCGATTGCCAGTCCCAGGACTCCGGCCCCACGCGATAAAGCGACCACCAGTGTGCCTCGGAGAGATCCCCTTTCCCGATCGCCAAAAGGCTCATGGCGCGAGCTTCTGTCACGAGCATGCCATAGTGGTACGGGGTCGGCCCCTGCCTCTCCAGATCATAGCCGATCGCAAGATGATTGCTGTCGGGATCCAGAAAATCCTCGAAATCCATTTTGTCCAGAATCGCGGTCGCATCACGCGCGATCTCTCCTGGAAAAGCTTGCCGGACTACCACGAGCGCAATGGCAATCCATCCGTTATCCACGCTCGAGGCGAAAGACCGGCTGACGCCAAGCTGATACGTTTCATAAAAATTTAAAAAGAATCCCTTCCAGGTCTTCATTTTTTTTAGTGTGGCCATTACCTTTTCGACGTGCTGAGTAGCCGCCTCGGGAGAGAGAAATCCCAGTTCGCGCGCGGCCACGGCCCCCATCAGGTCCAGAGCGATATTCGTGGGAGAGGTGTAGGCGGCCGCCAGAGGAAAATCCCCGGTCTTGATGTGGTCGATCACCAGATTATTCTTTTTATCCGCCGCGTCCTCGAAATATCGCCACGTATCTTTCGCAATCTTGAGAAGAAGCTCCTTGTCGTTTGCCGTCCCGAGCAGTTCCTTGCGTCGGGATTCATCAAGCGTCTCAAGGGGGAACCCCTTCATGTTGTCCAGAACGCTCTCGAAACCGACTTCCGGCGGCCCGAAGAAGGCGATCTCATCTACTCCCACTTTTCCCGCTGCATTCTTTCCGCGCGCGACAAAATTAAAAGAGAGCGTGTTCAGTTGATTGAGATCCACTCCCCGGAAAACAGAAAGCGGGAGGATCTCTTCATTCCAGCCCTCCTTGGCGCTACAGGCATCTGTGATGTCGCGCTCCACGGTCTTTCCGGCCCAATCCGTAAGCGACACCCGGAAGCGCCCCTTCGAAGCGGCCAGGGATTGCGTCTGGCATTGGATTGCCAGATATTGCGCGGCACTCATGTCGAGTTTATCAAGCGAGGTCTCGAATACGGCGGTTTCTTTGCTCTTAAGGTTGTAGCGCGCCCAAAGGGACGCCCCTGAACGCGTGCCCCGGGCGTCATCTTTTTTGAATTCGAGCGTGACCCTTTTCTCTTTGCCCGTCTCCACGGACCAACTGCCCCCGAGGCGATTTTTGAGTTCCTTGGTCGAGAAATCATCGACCACCCTGAACCGCGTCGAGAACTGAAGGGGCTTATCCGGGGGGACGCTCTTGTAGATGCTCCCGATATCGAGGGGGGCTTCTTCACCGGCAGGACCGATCTGTTGCACGATGATCCCGGAGGGCTTGCTCTTTTTTTCGGGTGCGGCAAAACTCTGTGCCGGAAGAACCGCGGCGATAAAAAGCGCCGCAGCAAAAAAACAAAGAGCACTCCTCCGGCTGTTTAGAAAACCTGAAAAGCGCTCTCTGGGGAATTTCATGCGCTGTCCGATTACCCGAGCGTGACTTCGACCCGGTGCGTCCGCCCATCCCGAAAATCCGGAATGAGATTTTCTTTCTGCTTTTTCCCGTCAACCAGGAGCGACTGGACACCTTGCCCTGTCTGAGCGGGATTTTTGACCTCGATCAAATACGTGCTGCCGCGGAAAAGCCGCTTCATTTTGAAACCCGGCCACTTCTTCGGGATCACGGGATCGACGGCAAGTCCTTTGGCAACCGGGCGTATCCCTAGCATCCAATTCATCGCAACCACGGCATACCACGCGGCAGAACCCGTGTACCAAGTCCAGCCTCCGCGTCCGTTGTTGGGCGAATCTGGCCCGTCCACATTCCCCGGAGTCACGTAAGGCTCGCTGTAATAAATATCCGGCTCAAGACCCCGCGTCGCGGGATTGAAGCTATCATAAACCTGATGTGCTTTTTCTCCGTCACGCATCATCGCTTCGGCCTGAACCGCCCAGGTGCCAGCATGCGTGTAAAGCCCGCCGTTCTCGCGGACCGAGGGCGCGTAACGCGTGATGTAGCCGATCGTGGCGTCGGTCTGGTTATACCCCGGCGTCAAAAGCAGTGGCCCATATTTTTTGTAAAGCCATTTTGCGGCAGAATCCATCGCAACCCGAGCGCGCTTCGCGTCAGCAACACCGGTGATCACGGCCCACGTCTGGCAATTCAGGAATATCTTTCCGGTCTCGCATTGTTTGCTGCCGAGCGGCCGCCCGTCATCGCGCGTTGCCCCAAGATACCACTCCCCGTCCCAGCCCTCCTTGTTGAGCGACCTTTTCAGCGATTCCGCGCGGCGGAGATACTCGGCCGCCTTTGCCTTGTCCCCGCGCGTTTCCATGATCGGCGCGATGCGGTTCAGGATCCCGTAGAGGAAATGTCCGAGCCAGATTGATTCGCCTTTCCACTTTGTCCCGACGTGACTAAGCCCGTCGTTCCAGTCGCATTCGCCGATCAAAGGCAACCCGCGCGGCGAAAACCGCGTGAATGCCTTGTCGATCGCCCGGAGCAAATGATCATAAAGCGTTCCGGAAGTGATCTCTTTGGTCTTCGGATCAGGGAGGAATTTCACCACCGTGTCCAGGATCGCGTCATCCGCCGTTTCGTCCAGATAATTCAACGTGATAAAGTCCAGCCACAGCAGGTCGTCGGAGCAATGCGTGATCGCTCCGATATTCGTGCCGTGATGCCACCAGTGGTACACCGTCCCGTCGGGAAACTGCTGTTCGGCGTGAAGGAGGATCTGCTTTCTCGCGAGCTCCGGACGCGTCGCAAAAAAGATCTGGCAGTCCTGCAACTGGTCGCGGAAGCCGTACCCGCCGCTTGACTGGTAATACGCGCATTTTGCCCAGATTCGGGCGGAAATAGCCTGATATTTCATCCAGATATTCGTCATGAAATTAAGCGCCTCGTCCGGCGTCTCAACCTCGGAAGCGTGGACAAACGAATCCCAGAGCGCCTTGACCTTGTTAAGCTCCTGGTCTGCAGTCCGGGGATTCGCATATTTCTGAATGATGCGTTCAGCCTCTTCGCGCGTGCGCGTGGAGCCGAGTGTAAAGATCACGGTTTTCGATTCCTTGGCTTCCAGGTCCACATCGACTTGAAGGCTCGCGGAGGCATCGCCCCACTTTCCTTCCGACCCGCGGCATTTTCCCTCCACCACTGCCGCCGGCGCGTGGATCTCGCCGTAGCGTCCGAGAAAAGATTCCTTGTCTCCGTCGTACGCTACCGGCTTGGGATAGGCTGCGTGAAAACCCTGTAGCGGTTTTTCCGTCATGCCTGTCGAGATAAAGCCCGGCACGAGCGGCGCGCGCTTGACACCGTGAATGCAACCGAATTTTTTGTCGATCCAGGTTTCGATAAAAGTTTTGTGGAATTCACGGTGTGTGTCCGACCAATTACCGAGACACCAGTCAAAATAAGTAAAGAGGCTCATCCGGCGTTTTTTCCCGGATTGGTTTGTGAGCACGATCTTCCAGACCTCGACAGGATCTTCGACATCCACAAAGATGGTTTTCTCGAGACGAATTCCGTTCAGCTTGCTGGTCAGAACCGAGTAGCCCTGCCCATGGCGCACTTCAAAAAAATCGTATTTCGGCATGCACGGCTTCCAGGTCCCCGACCAATAGTCCCCATTGTCTCGGTCACGCACATAAATATATTTGCCCCAGTTATCTCGGATAAGATCCTGATCCCAACGCGTCACGCGCGAAAGATTGGAATTGTCACGCCAAGAGAATCCGGAACCTGCCTGCGATTCGATCGTGCCGTAGTCCCCGTTCGAAATTACGTTCACCCACGGGCGCGGGGTGTCCGGGCGGGTGATCACGTATTCGCGGCCGTCCGGCGTGAAGTAACCGTATTTTGAGGCGAACTTTTTCCCGGAATGATCTTCCTGCTGCAACATTTTGGCTTCGGCTTTTTTTCGGGTCTTTGATTTTCTCGGCATGGGTGCGGGAGCTCCTTGTATAATTTTAAAAAAGAGATCGTTTATTCGTCTCGCTTCAGCTGGGCGTTCACCTCGGGGGCCAATTCTTTGGCGACCTCCGCGGCGCTTTTCTTCCCGTTAAAAACGAGGTCGAGCTGGGGGCGGATATATTTTTCTTCGATCTCGCGCCACTTGGGATGGAAGGGGCTAAACACGGCATACTGAACCGCTTCATTCAACATTTTCTTGTTCCGGGGCACGGACTTGTCATCCGCAAACGCGTCGCTTTTTGCCACGGACATGCGCGCGGGTTGGGCAAGACCCCTGCGGGCGAACTCCCTTTGTCCTTCAGGCCCGGTGAGAGCCTTGATCACTTCCCACGCCGCTTTCTTATGCTTGGAAGATTTCAGTATCGCGTATCCGGTCCCCCCCGTCCCGAAGGCCCGAACGCCTTTATCATTCTTAGGAAACATCACGACGTCCCATTCAAAATCGTAATTGCGGAACTGTGGCGTTTCCCAGATCCCCGAGAGGAACATGGCGATGCGACCGTTAGCGAACATCCGGTCCGCGCCCATCCCGAAATTCGTGAACGCAGTCGGAGTCGGCATCGACTCATAAAGATTGCTCAGATCCGAATAAAACTGGAGGCCCATGATGGAGCGGTCATCATCCATCATCGTCTTTGTGGGGTTCTGCACGTTATCCACGAGGCCGCCGCCATTGCCATAAAGAAAGTTCTGCCATGCCCAGGTATAAAATCCGTATTGCTCCACGCGACCGGAAGCGTCTTTTTTGGTCAGCTCGCGCGCGAGACGCAACATGTCGCTCCAATTCCAGTCATCGGTCGGGTAAGGGAGATTCGCCTGATCAAAAACTTTTTTATTATAGAAGACGCAGGCAAACGGCGCGATATCCCGCGGCGCCGCGAGGAATTTTCCCTGATATGTGAACCTGTCAACGATTTGCGGGAAGAAATCCGCTTTGTCGAAGCCCGCCGGATCCGAGATCACATATGGGTTCAGATCCTCCAAAACTCCTTTTGTCGCGAACGTCACGAAATAATCGACTTCCGTGGCGATAATATCGGGGGCCGCGCCTCCCGCGATGCGGGTCAGGACTTTGCTGATGTAGCCGGTATAAGGCGTATGCTCGAAAACGATCTTGATCTCGGGATGTGCGGTCTGCCATGGCGCGAGGGCTTCGGTAATAATGCCAATCTCTTCGGGCGTCCCCCAAAAACTGACCTTCACTTCCGTGACGCCCTTCGCTCCCGTTTCAACCGGTGAACCGCAGCCGGCCAAAACAAAGATTGTTAAAAGAATGGAAAAACCCTTCGCCCAAAAACTTTTCGACATACGGAATTCCCTTCGTTTGAAAGGCGTTGACCGGCTCCGCGAGGAACAACTTCTTTTTATGATGGCGCGCTAAAAAAGCATCGCTATAGGCCGCGAATTATAGCATAGCGCCCGGGACTTCTGTAAAGGCCCTTTTCTCTTGAAGCGGTTCTCTGTTCGCGCCCTTATGCGTGCTCGGCTCGCGAGCCGGGCGCGGGTGGGGCCTTCGCCGGCCCTCAACGAATCGCCATGGAGCATGCTCCCAAAGCAAGAAAGGGTGCTATAGCCCCAAGGATCACTCCAAGCGCCAGTATTTTTTGCCCTTTCCAAAAAGCCCAACCCACGAGCCCTGCAAACCCCACGGAAGCAGAGAGTAGTTTAATGGCGCCATAGAGATCGGCGCGGGGGGTTGCATTAATGATAAGACCCAGTCCCGAAAAGATGCAGACGCACGCCAGCGCAAAACCCACTGCCCACCCACCAATAAAAATCGCGATTCTTACCGCGAGGGGCTTTTTGTCGTCTTCCATTTAAGTCGTTCCTCTTTTGAGTTTCTCCTGAATAAATGACGTAGCGAGTTTTAGTCCTGATCTACCTCCTGCGTGAAATGCTGGGCCCCGTCGCGGTCTATCATCCAATAAACCCTTTCAACCGACTACGAACGCCAACAAGCAACCTCCGAAAACAATGAAGGGCGCTAAGGCGCCAACCAAGATCCCCATGGCTACTTTTTTTCTCCCTTTCCAAAAAAAGAGTGCCGCTGTCAAAGCGGGCACGCCGAAAAGCATGTAAACCCTCATGGGTGCGGTCATTTTGACAACCGCCATCATCCCGAAAACCCCGAGAAAACTTTCCACAAGGAATGCCGCACCCAAAGCGATTATGAAGGCCTCCGCGCCTTCTGTTTTGTGATCCTTCATTTTCTGCATACGCCTTTTCCCGCCGAAGTTTGTCTTGCCGTAAATATGCCGAAGCTCCCGGGGTTCCCCGCACCTGAACTCAACGGCTCCCCGCCAAGAGGCATCCCCCCAGAAGAATAAAAGGAATGGTAAGGGGAAAGACTATAATGCCGCCTGCAAAGCCAACCGCCATGCCGCGTGCTAACTTTTTTCTTCCCGTAGCATATGCCACGAGCCCTGCCAGCGCGCTGAGCTCAGCGGCTGATAAAAAAAACATCTTGGAGAAATGATGGGTCGGCCACATGCTGGGGAAAAAGTACAAAATACCGCAGCCACACACGATCGAAAATCCTATAAAGAATCCCCCGAGAAAACTTCCCTCGTTTTCTTTTTTGATCTCATTATTTTCCGCCATGAGTTTCTGTCCTCCTGAGGTTATCTTTCAACAAATAAGCCAGGACGCCCAGGGCGATAACCTGGAAAACGGTCAGCCCCCAAAAGGCCGCTTTCTCGACCCGGATAAATTCGATCAGAAATCGAAAAATGAAATAAGCGATCATCAGGATCTTAAAAAGTTCTCCGGGTTTCAGCCCCGGCCGGACTTTGATCCTCTCCAGGTAGAAAAACATCCCGAGCATGAAAAGGCCCTCGTAAAGTTGCGTCGGATGCCGGAGAACATGATCCCCAAAATCCACGCCCCAGGGCAAAGAGGTCGGCTTTCCGTAACAACAGCCGTGGAGAAAACACCCGAGCCTCCCGACCGCGACGCCCAAGGCGATGCCCGGGGCGATCAAATTCCCCTTCTTCGTTTTGATCCCCAGCAACTTTTTGGTGATGTTCGCGCCGAGCATCCCTCCGATCAATCCGCCGATGATCGTCTTTCCGTTCAAAAGAAAGTCGGCAGCCAACCCGCGATCCAGAATCTCAGGATAGTTGATCGCCCACTCCAAACCCTTGGCGCCAAGCATCCCGCCGATCAAAGAGCCCGCGATAATGAAAAAGGAGCGCTCCCCCAAGTCCTTCTGCTGCTTGGCTTCACGGAAATACACTGTGAGCCCGGCCACAAGCCCCAGCAGCACAAAAAAAGAGTACGATGGGACCTCCACGGCTCCCAGATGAAACAAGACCGGCTTAATCCCCCAGCCTGCCGGATAAACATGCGGATCGGTCATGATTTTTTAAGGAACGAGCAGCAAGAACCGCTTGTGGCGCAATCAAAAAGCTTGGAAGCCGGACAAAATCCAAGCGCAGAGATCGTTTTCAGGATCGCAAAAAAGAATACCATCACCCAGCCCGTCCTTTCGTTAAAAAAATAAAGCGTCAGAACACAGGCCAGGCTCAGAGCGCTCCCAAGGACGTGCGCGAACCTCATGGCGTTTTCGTTGAGCACCTCATAGTGTTCCGAACGAAAAATCTTGTTAATCGTGTGGGAGTAAAGAAGGATCATCGGAGCTCTCCCAACCTTCAGAAGCGCGGAAAGAAACAAAATCGCAAAGACGGCTGCCATCAGCCATTTAAGCTTCATAAAAAACGCGGCCCAGATCAACACCGCGACGCCATAGCGGCAAAAAATAAACGCGTGCTTGAGCACAGACACAGGCTTGGAAGGGATCACGTTTTCGTCCTCCTGAATATTTTGGGGAAAAACATTCCGACATTTTTTTGATAATCCTTATATTCTTCGAATTCTTTGGACAGAAGATCTTCCTCCTGTTTGGCCCGGTAATACATAAACGGAACAAAAATAATTGCGTTCGCCAAAAACGCCAGATAGTTAAGATAGACCAGGCTGGCCCCCAAGAACATCCAGATGAGCGACGCGTAAAGAGGATGCCTGACGATTTTGTACGCGCCTCCCGACACCAGAGCGTGGTCGCTGTAGATCTTGATATGGTTCGCCCAATTTCTCCCCAGGGCCAAACGCCCCAGAATATTCGTGATCGCCCCTGTAATGACAAGGGCCAGCCCCGCCAAAACAAAACACATCCTTAAGGACGGCGGATTCACCGGCACCTGCCCCAGACGAAGCCGGATCACCGCATAAAAGAGCAGGAAAAAAAGAAGCATGGTTCCCGTGGCGACGATGCTCTTTTTTTCTTTTTTGGTCTGGCTTTTTTTATGGATTTCTATGAAATCGATAAGAACAGCCGTAAGAACGGCAAAAACGGAAAGCGCCACGAGAAGGCTGATCCCCGCATAAAAAACCTCGAGCAGCGTCATTGTTTTTTCTCCGGAACCGTCTCGGCTTCAGTTTTGCGGTTACGATAGAGAATGTTATACGCCGAGAACGGGATCTTTTTCAGGTCCGGAGTGATGATGTGCACGCATTCTTTCTTCATCGACTTCATGTCGAAATTATAGGCGTCGAGAAACGAAGTGACGCTGACCCTGAAAGTGTTTTCGCTCACGTAGGCGACTTTTTCCTGCTCTGTTTTTAGAAAATAATTTTGGGGGATAAGTTTCCGAAGTTTGGAAAAAAATCCCAGATAATCACAACAGCTTGTGGAGAAAATGTTTTTGGCCAGATCCTTTAAAAAATCGTCTGGATCGAAGCGAAACGTGTTCCGGATCATGGGCAGGTGTTTTTCGGCTTTAAAATTTCGCGTCAGTGGAACGAAACCTTTTTTTGTCTTGTAGAGATAGGTGATCGCAACGCGGTCGACATCGCAGGGCAACGGAAAAAAATCTTTTTTAAGAAGCATCCCCTTGCTTTGCTTCTCGATCTCTTCGAGGATCCCGGAGAGAGTGGCGCGCCCTTCTGTGACCGCCTCGTGGTGGCGTCCGAAAAAGGCGACCGGCTGAAAATTGATGCCTCGTATATTTTTTGCCCGGATGCCATATTCGAGGATCCGCCCGATCTCATGGTCGTTCACGCCCGCATCCACCGTCGTCACCAGCGTGACGGGGATCCCGTATTGCTCGAGGCGCTGAATCGCTGCCTGCTTAAGTTCGGAAACCTTTCTGCCCCTGAGTCGTTGATCGGTTTTGGGATCAAACCCATCGAACTGGAAATAGACTTCGAACCCGCCGATGAACCGGCTCAGCTCTTTGACAAAAGCCTCATCTTCCGCCATGCGAAGGCCGTTCGTGTTGAGCAGCACATATTTGATCTTCTTCTCCTTCGCCCGTCGGAGGATCTCGAGAATATCGGGATGTCTTGTCGGTTCCCCACCGCTGATCTGAAGGATTTCGGCCCCGCCAAATTCGGAGTCAACAAAAAAATCCAGCATGGAATCGATCTTTTCCAGGGCAAGGTGCCTCCCCTGGCCGCTCTCCGCATAGCAGACCGGGCACTTCAGATCACACTCGCTTGTAATTTCGATAAGTCCGTTACAGGTGTGTTGTTCGTGCTCGGGGCATAACCCACAGTCAAAAGGACAGCCGAGCGTTCGCTCCGTTTGTGTTTTGGAAACCGTGGCGGGCTTGTCGTATTTCATTCGTTGCAGATAGTAATCGCCGTCTTTTTCCAGGATCTCCTCCTGGGGGCCATGGACGGGACAGAATTTCAAGAGATAAACAGAGTTTTTCTTGAGAACGATCTTCGCATCCACGCGCATCAAACACTGCGGGCACAGGCTGAGCGTCTGCTCCAAGAATCGGTATTCGCGCTGCGGGTTCATACGCGGCTCTTTCGTAACGTTTTTTCTTTCAGACGGATTCGAGCGTCAGCCTCGCGGCAAACCGATCTTCTGGAGTACGCGATCGAGATCGTCGAGAGAAAAATACTGGATCTCGATGCGGCCTTCTTTTTGATTCTTGCGCGGATAAATTTTCGCCTGCGTCCCGAGAAAATGCGTGAGCCTCGTTTCAAGGTCCACGATGTCGGCGCTTAAATGCCGCGCGGTCTTGGCTTTCCGTTTATGCGCGTTGCTCCGGTTCACAATGGCTTCGACCTGGCGCACCGAGAGATTCTCCTCGGCAATCCGTTTCGCCATATGCCGCTGGTGCTCCGGCGTCAGAAGACCCAGGAGCGCCCGGGCGTGCCCCGCCGAGAGATTTCCCTCGACCAAAGACTGCTTCACTTCCTGCGGCAGGCGCAGCAGTCGCATGGTATTTGTCACTGTGACGCGGTTCTTGCCGACGCGCTTCGCGACCTCCTCTTGAGAGATCCTGCGCTCTTCCACGAGCCGCTGATAAGCCTCGGCTTCTTCGATCGGATTCAGATCTTCCCGCTGAATATTTTCGATGAGCGCCCATTCCAGAAAATCTTCAGCGGCAATATCCTTAATGATCGCGGGTACTTCGGTGAGACCGCAGAGCGATGCTGCGCGAAATCGCCTCTCCCCACAGACGATCTCGTATCCTCCGCTTTCTTTCTTTTTAACGATGATCGGCTGGAGCACGCCCTTCTCTCGGATCGAATTCGCGAGCTCCTCGATAGTTTCGGTATTGAAATTTTTGCGCGGCTGATCCGCGTTCGTTGCGATCTGCGCGATCGGTATCAGCTGAAAAGCCTGCGTTTTCGCGTCAAAGACCGGCGCCGTGATGGAAACCTCCGGCTCCGCGTTAAGCGTCACGGTGGCGGCCGGAGCTTCTTTTCTCTCCGCGACCATCTGCTCTTTGTAACTGTCCGGGATCAACGCGCTCAATCCCCTGCCGAGTGCTTTTTTCATGAGAAGGCTCCTTCCTTATATAGAACGTTTCGCGTTTAAGAATTTGTGGGTGTGGTAGACGAGGTTTCACTTGCAGCTTGGGGCTCCGCCTCGGTCCCGTTGTCGGAAGTTACCGTTTCAACGGTAGTCTCGCTTGTAACCGTTTTTGTTTCTTCTGATTTCGTTTCGTTGGATTCGGGCGTAACAGATTTGACTGTAAAGGCTTCCGCCCCTTTCTCGGAGATCTTTTGACGATCTTCGTCGGAGCCAAAGCGCACCAAAAATTCTTTCCCAAGCTCGACATAAGCCTGCGAGCCTCTATTATGAGGGTCATAAATCACGGCTGGCTTTCCAAAGCTTGGCGCCTCAGAAAGCTTCACAGACCTCGGAATAACTGCCTGAAATACTTTTTCTTTGAAATAGTTCCGGACTTCCTCGATCACCTGCTGCGTCAGATTGGTCCTGATATCCGCCATCGTCAGAATCACGCCCCCGAGCTCAAGATTCACGCTAAGATTTTTTTTGACAAGCTGAAATGTATTCAGGAGTTGGCCAAGACCCTCCAAGGCGTAATACTCGCACTGGAGAGGAATAATAATGTAATCGCTTGATGTTAAAGCATTTATGCTTGTCAGTCCAAGCGATGGCGGGCAGTCCAAGAGGATAAAATCATAGCTCCCGCTTATCTTTTTTAATTGCTCTCGAAGAACGAACTCCCTCTGATCGCGGCTTATCAAATGCATTTCCGCTCCGGAAAGATGGGCATTCGATGGGACGATAGAAAGGTTTTCAATCTCTGTTTTTTTGATGCTTTCGTTTGGATCAGAGTTTTCCACAAGAAGTTGATAAGCTGTGGATTCATTCTCGTTTTTCTCTATTCCAAGTCCGCTTGTTGCATTACCTTGCGAATCTAGATCTATAAGAAGAACCTTCTTTCCAAAAGCGGCTATAACGGCGGCTATGTTCACGACAGACGTTGTTTTTCCAACACCACCTTTTTGATTAAAGAAAGAGAATATTTTCCCCATAGAGCCTCCATATGTTTCACGTGAAACAATGCGTGGCAACACGAACAATTGTGCGCTCAATGCAAAAGGGCTGTGTTTCTACCCGTGCCGTATTTTACACAGATTCCAGAGGCTTGCAATAAAAATTTACGCTCGTTTAATCGAGAACTTTATTTCCGAAAACCTTCTCTTTTTCCAATGGCGAGAGCTGGCGATCGCGCGCTATTACGCAAGAACTCCTTTGTCTGCTTTTTTGACGTTTGGCATGTTTCACGTGAAACGTTTAATTTTATCATGAGGCGAATTCCAGATTATCAATAATAAAAATCACATCACGGTCAAGTTTGTATTGTGTTTAGATGGGCAATATCTGTGCGCTATCGAAGACTAATAGACCTTGTCATATGCGAACACACGGCTTGCGGCGTTGCTTTATAGGAGACTATAAGGATGCGTGGCGCGCGATCGCTCGGGGGATTTTCGTTGGGGCCCCTTGGTGCAGGTATTTCTTTTTTCGAAGGACTCTCTTCGTCTTATCTTTTTTCTTTCGCCGTCTTTTCTATGAAAACCGCCAGGATAGATAGGTCGCATGTGGAAATCCCGGAAATTCTGGCCGCATGGCCTATTGATTCAGGACGAATCTTTTTTAGCTTCTCTTTAGCTTCTCGCCCAATGCCTGGCATTTTTTCGTAGTCTAGATCTTCCGGTATTTTTTTCTTCTCGAGTTTCAAGAATTTTTTTACCTCGGTCTTTTGTTGGGCGATATAGCCTTCATACTTAATCTCGCTTTCGACGCGATGGATCTCATCGTCCTTAAGAATAGATGAGTGCAAATCATTTAACAGCAATTCTTTATATCTTATCTCGGGCCGCTTTAAATACTGATAAAGAGTATCGTTTTTAAAGCGCTTTGCTTTTAGTTCTTTCACATCGGCCCGCATCCGGTCCAATCGTTGATTGAACTCTTCGAATGTTTTTTCGCCGATCAGCCCGAACTGAAATCCGTAAAGCATGAGCCGTTCGTCGGCGTTATCCTGGCGAAGCAACAGACGGAATTCTGCGCGTGAAGTAAACATTCGATAGGGTTCGTTCGTCCCGCAGGTCACAAGGTCATCGATCAGCACGGCGATATAGGCCTCCGTCCGGTCGAGCGCGAATTCACTCTGGCCGCACAATTTCCGTATCACATTGAATCCCGCCATAAGCCCTTGCGCCGCGGCCTCTTCATAGCCGGAGGTGCAATTGATCTGTCCGGCAAAAAAAAGATTTTTTATTTTTTTGGTTTCCAGAGAATGCTTGAGCTGCATCGGGGGAGCGGCATCGTATTCGATTGCGTATCCGAATTTCAGAATTTCCGCCTTTTCAAGACCCCGGATCTCGCGAAGCGCGACTTCCTGGACATCCTTCGGAAGGGACGTTGAAAATCCGTTCATGTATATTTCGTCAGTGTCGCGTCCCTCTGGCTCAAGATAAATCTGATGGGATTTTTTATCGGGAAATTTCACGACCTTGTCTTCCACCGAGGGGCAATAGCGCGGTCCGATGCCGGCGATCCTTCCGGCATAAAGCGGGGAGCGATCCAAATTTTTGCGAATGATCGCGTGGGCCTTTTCGTTCGTGTGGGTCATGAAACAGGAAAGCTGCTCGACCTTAAAATCCTTTGTTCGATAAGAAAAGGGGAGCGGCGGTTCATCGCCTTTCTGCTCCTCCAGAATGTCCCAACGAATGCTGTCCTTATGAAGTCGCGGCGGCGTTCCCGTCTTGAACCGCACCAGATCGATCCCGTGAGCGCGCAGAGAATCCGAAAGCCCGACCGCGGGCGCCTCACCCCGGCGTCCTCCCGGATAATTTTCTTCGCCGACATGGATCAGTCCCTGTAAAAAGGTTCCCGTGGTCAGAATCACGTACTCACCAAAAAATGTTTCGCCGCTCTTCGTTCGTACGCCATAGCAAACGCCATCTTTCACAAGAAGTTCCACGACCTGTCCCTGTAAGAGCGTTATGTTTTTTTCAGCCTCGAGCACGCGCTTCATATAAAGCTCATACTGTTTTTTGTCGGCTTGCGCGCGCGGCGCCCAAACGGCGGGGCCCTTGGATTTATTGAGCATGCGGAATTGAATGCCGGTGGCATCCGTCGCGAGACCCATTTCGCCGCCGAGCGCGTCGATCTCACGGACCATGTGGCCCTTTGCGAGCCCGCCGATCGCGGGATTGCACGACATGCGCGCGATGGCGTTCGTGTCCATGGTGATCACCAGCACGGGAAAACCCGCTCGGGCGATGGCAAGGGAAGCTTCGACGCCGGCGTGGCCGGCTCCGACAATGATGGCAGCGTATCTTTGGATGGGATTCATATTCGTTCAACGCTCAGCGCGCAGCGCGCAAAGCGCAACGATTCGTTGTCCGTTGAGCGTTGCGCGTTGTGCGATTTTATTGATCTTCGTGATGCAGAATGATCGCGATCCTGTTGATGAAAACCTGCTGGATGATCGAGAACATATTCTGCAGCGTCCAATAAAGCGTCAGGCCCGAAGGCATGTTGTAGCACATGAAGCCAAAAAAGACCGGCATGATGCTCATCATGGTCTGCTGCTCCGGGCTCGACCCCGGCTGCGCCGGCATGAGTTTTTGATACCAGACCTGAGAAGCCGCCATGGTGAGCGGCAGGATGTTCAGCGCGGTCCACCCGAGCAGGGGAACGGTGAAGGGGAGCGTCATGAAATGATCCGGCGAAGAAAGATCTTTGATCCAAAAAATGAAGGGCGCGCCGTGAAGCTCGATCGCTTCGGGAAGAAGCTTGAACATCGCGATAAAAACGGGGATCTGTATCAGCATGGGAAGACAACCCATCATCGGATTCACTTTATTCCGCCGGTAGAGCATCATGAGCTCGTGCTGGGATTTCGCGGGATCTTTTTTGTTATGCTCCTGGATCGCCTTCATTTTCGGCGAGAGGAGTTGCATTTTCTTCATGTTCGAGTAACTAAGGTGCGTCAGCGGCGCGAACACCAGCTTGATCAAGAAGGTGAGGATCACAAGCGCCCAGCCAAAGTTGTGCGTGTATTGGTTCAGAAATTTAAGCGCCATAAGGATCCATGTCTTGAAGAGCCCGAAGAAACCCCTGGAGAAAACCTCCTCGAATCCAACGCCAAAGCTTTTAAGCGCTTCGTAGCGCTGCGTTCCGGCATAGATCAAAAAGCTTCTTTCGCCTTCGCCGCCCGCCAGAACCGTCAACGGCTCCAGGGTCATTTCTCCAAAAAGATCCTTTGTGTCCGCGCGAGCGCTTCCCTCGATGATCTTTGCGTCCGGCTTGATAAGCAGCGCGAAATATTTTTTTATAAATCCCGCCCACACGGTTTGCTCGGGGAAGAAATACCCCTTCTTCTTAATATCTCTTAGGCCCTTCGTCTGGACCTTGTCCGTATAGGCTGCCGCGTCATAGTAACCATAACTTCTTTGATAGCCTTCGGTATAACTTATGCCGTAGTTCAGGGTCACGGGGAAATGCTTTGTAATGGGGGAAAGGTTCTTGATCCTGACGGTGAGATCGATCACGGGCTTATCTTCGCGCACCGTAAACGTCTTGATAAACTGATATTCGCCAGGCAGTTCGTAAGAAAACTCCAGGGTCTCTCCTCGCGCTCCTTTCCGGGCCATCTTGAATATCGTTTCCGAAAGATCCGCTCTTTCGCGAAGAACACTCACCCCGAAAATGCCGGACTCGCGCGGATCACCCACAAAAAAATCTGTTTTTGTAAAATTCTGTCTCCCGGCTTCGCCGAGAAAGGAAAGGCTTGTGAGGGTTCCGCCGAGCGTGGAAAATTCGGCTTGATAAAAGTTATTCTTCAGAAGCGTCACGGCGGGGGCCGCCGCTTTTTCCAGGTTCGTTCCTCCCGTCACCTCAGAAATGGCCGTGGGCGGCACTCTTGTGGGAAGCGCTGCGGGGGCGAGCTGCGTTGCTGTCGTGGCGCCCGGTGTTCTCTGATACGCTGCAGGATAAAACTTTTTAACCACCATCGGGTAAAACAGCATGACAGCCATGGCGAGAACAATCGCTTTTACGGTATTTTTATCCATTTTGTTTCCTTTATAGAACGGGATCAAACCCGCCGGGGTGAAAGGGGTGGCATTTACAAAATCTTTGGAGCGCCCGCTTGCCGCCGGACCACGCTCCGTTCTTTCGAAGAGATTCTTCCGCGTACGCGGAGCAACTGGGAGTAAAACGGCAACAAGGACCGAGAAGGGGAGCGATGAGCGCGCGATAAGCATGAATCATAAGGATCAAAAAGTGCTTCACGCCCAGGCTCCTGTTTTTTTGAAAAGTTTGACGAGGTCTTCGTCCATGGCCGCGTAAGAAGGCTTCCTTTGCGTCGTCCGGACTTTCACAAGGCAAACGGCTTCGGGGTGAAGCATCGCCTGCTTTTCCCGGAAAATCTCCCGGACGCGGCGCTTCCAGATGTTCCGCCCGCTCGCGCGTGGATCCGCTTTACGGCTTACCACGATCCCGATCATGGGTCTCGCTTTCGGGGACACTTCTCCGATGTCGGCACGGCGACTGGCCCACAAGTAAAAAAACTCCCCTCGAGAAAAAGTTCCTTTCTCAACGAGTAGTTTGAAGGTTGCTTGCCGCCGGATTCGCTGGCTTGAAAAAAGGCGCTTCCTGGGCTCCAACGCTTACCACCGTGTCTGTTTGATTTTTACGGGGCCACGAGGTAGCGCGGTGAACCGTAAAATCAATGTCGACACAGCGCTAGACTTGGGTCAGCTTTTTCCGCCCTTTTTTACGGCGCGCTGCGAGGACTTTTCGTCCTCCCGCCGTCTTCTTTCGGGCAAGATAGCCGTGCTTGTTACGACGTTTTCTCTTGGAAGGCTGGTATGTTCTTTTCATGAGGCGGGGATTATAGTGAAGTTTGTTTGGAATATCCAGCCTTTTGTTTGGCTTTTGTTTCTAGTTGGGCAAAAAAGGCTTTGTGCGTTTTTCAGATCTTGTTTGAAAAATATTTTTGTTTCCTCGTGGACAAATACCTTTTTTGCTGTAGAATCCTTTTCGCATCCACATCTGTTCGTCTCCTTCTGGGGGACGAACATTTATTTTGGCCTTTTTCTTCTTGTGGATAACGTGTTTATAAGCTATTTATGCTTTTGTGTCATTTTTTTTGTTCTCGAATACGTTTTGATAAATAATCAATATTATCCTATTAACAACTTGTGGATAACAATGGAAAGCTTTTTCTTCCTATGACATCACCTCTTTTACCTCTAGCGAACACTTCCGCTGTGGAGCTTTGGAAAAAGATTTGCTTGATCCTTTCCCGGGAATTGAGCGAACGCTCCTTCAAAACCTGGTTTGAGCCGGTTTCTTTGCTTGAGGTTTCTCCTGAGGCTTTAACCCTGAGCGTCCCGGACCAATATTACGGAAAATGGCTCGAAGACCATTACCAAAACCTGATCCTCTCTTCGGTTGAGGATGTTTTTGGCCATTCTTTAAAAATTATCTATCGGGTGGTGGAGCCTCCTAGGGCTGCCCCCTCTCTCCCGGCCTCGGCGCCGCAATCCCCGAAAGAAAGGGAAGAGGCTCTTGTGGGGCTGAATCAGCGCTATACCTTTGATGACTTCGTGATCGGTCCTGGGAATCGTTTTGCCCATGCTGCCTCGGTAGCAGTCAGCGAGTCTCCGGCCAAACAGTACAACCCTCTCTTCATTTACGGGCCCACAGGTCTCGGGAAAACCCATCTTTTGCAGTCTATTGCCCATGAAATGAAGCGGCGTCACCCGGACTTCAAGATCTTGTACATTTCCAGCGAGAAATTCACCAACCAGCTGATCACCGCGATACAAACAAAGTCCACGCCTCAATTTCGAGCAAAGTATCGCACTCTCGACCTCTTGCTAATAGACGATGTCCATTTTATTGCTGAAAAAGACTCCACCCAGGAAGAGTTTTTTAATACATTCAACACTCTTTACGATGCTCATAAGCAAATCGTCGTCACAAGCGACCGCCCCCCCAAGGAAATCCCGGGTCTTGAGGAGCGCCTCGTCTCCCGTTTTGGCTGGGGTCTCGTAACTGATATTCAACCGCCAGACTTTGAGACGCGCGTTGCTATTTTAAAAAAGAAGATGGAGAGGGAAACCGTTGTGGTGCCTGATGATGTGGCCTATTTTATCGCTGGAAAAATTAAGTCTAATATCCGAGAGTTAGAGGGCGCCTTGATCCGGGTTGTGGCATATTGCACCCTTACAAACTCCAAGATCGATGTCCGTCTCGCTCAAGAGGTGCTTAAAGACGCTTTTAAGGAAGAATCCCAGAAGTTTACCATAGAGGGTATTCAAAAGGTGGTGGCTGATTATTTTAATGTGAAGGTTTCGGACCTTCGGGCCAAGCGGCGGACAGTTTCTATTGTTCGCCCTCGCCAGATCGCGATGTATCTTATTCGGGAGCTCACAACTCACTCGCTTCCAGAGATCGGAGAATTTTTTGGCGGGAAAGATCACACCACCGTACTCCACTCTTGTTCTAAGATCGCAAAAGAACGGGACCAAGATGTCGAGGTTCGTCTTTTGCTGGAAAAACTTTTGGGACTGTTGAAAAAGTAGGTTCTTTTCCACAGAAAAACTTTTTTATATCTCGTTCTTTTTTAGATAGTTGTGTAGGATATGCACAAATCCACAGGTCCTGTTATTACGGTTACTGTTTTTAAAATATAGAATAAAAGCATAAGGAGTCTTTATGGAGATAAAGGTTCAAAAAAGTGATCTCTTAAAAAAAATTACCTTAGGTGTGAATATTGCCGCCTCAAAACCTAGCACTCTTCCCATTTTAAACAATCTTCTTCTTGAGACTCAAAAAGAAGGTAAGTTGAAGATTGTTGCCACAGATATGGAGGTTGGGATTTCCACGCTTCTTCCCGTGGAGATCATCCAACCAGGAAGCATCACGGTTCCGGCAAGAAAATTTTTTGATATTATTAAAGAACTCCCTGAGGGAATTGTAGAAGTCACCGTAACGAAAAACAACACAGTGAATATTAAAGCAGGGAAGTCCCATTTTAAAATTATGGGATTAGATAAAGAGGAATACCCAAAACTCCCTGATTTTTCTTTAGAGGAAGCGATAGAGATAGAACAAGCGGTTATTAAAGAAAGCCTTTCTTTAACAGCGTTCGCGATCTCCCATGACGAAACAAGATATGTTTTAAATGGCGTTCTTCTTTCGATTCAAGGGAATCAACTCCGCTTTGTGGCGACCGACGGGCGAAGGCTTGCTTTTTATAAAAAAGAAACCAAGCAAAAGAACACAAAAAGCGCGGAAATGATCATACCTGCAAAAACCATCCACGAGCTTTTAAAATTATTGGAGTGGGAAGGGGTGGTGAAAATCGTCCACACCCAAAATAAAATTATTTTTTCTTTCGAAGACACCTTTCTGACCTCGAGCCTTATTGAGGGGAATTTTCCAAACTATGATCAAGTGATCCCGAAAGAAGAAAAAACGACCGTTCAGGCAAATAGAGAGGAATTCCTCCAGGCTGTCCGGAGAGCAACCTTACTAACTTCCGCGGAAGCGCCGGCGCTCAAATTTGATTTCGTTAAAAACAAAGTTATTGTTTCCGCGAAAACACCCAATATGGGGGAGGCGAAAGAAGAGCTTTCCGCCGTTTTTAAAGGGGAAGAGATCACGATTGGGTTTAACCCCGTCTATTTTTTAGACGTGCTGAAGAATTTATCTGATGAAAATATTAGCATCTCCCTGACAAGTCCCGACAAGCCGGGGTTGATACGCGGGCGAGAAGGGTATCTTTACGTGATCATGCCGATGCAGCTTAACTAATAAAACAAAAAGCCGATAAAAGAACGCTTTTCATGGATGATATTCGCTCGATACTCCCGGGGATCATCAAGGGGTTCGAAGATCCAGAGAAACAAAAACGGAGCTTACTGATAGATTCCTGGCCGAGCATTGCCGGAGAAAAATTAACAAAGCAAACCCGGCCCCAACTTTCCAGCAAAGGCATCCTTTACATCCACGTAAAAGATTCCGTTCTCGCGTTTGAGATCAGTCAAAGATACCGGCAGTCGTTCTTGAAGCGGGCGCAAGCGGCGCTGGGGGAAGAAGCGGTTAAAGAGGTCCGGGTTCTGGTCGGGAAATAATAAAATACATAAAAGGAAAATCATGGCTGATAAAGACAAAATAAAAAAAGAAGAAGCTGCCGCAAAATACGACGCAACCAAGATTCAGGTGCTCGAGGGGGTGGAGGCCGTCCGTAAGCGGCCCGGCATGTATATCGGCGACACCACGCTTCGCGGGCTGCATCATCTCGTTTATGAGGTCGTGGATAACTCGATCGACGAAGCGCTCGCAGGGCACGCGACGCGCGTGGACGTTGTCATTCAGGCCGACGGAAGCGTCAGCGTTGCCGATGACGGCCGCGGCATCCCAGTGGATCTGCACAAGGGCCAGAATAAGTCCGCGCTCGAAGTTGTCATGACGACGCTTCACGCGGGCGGAAAATTCGACAACAAGGCCTATCGCGTTTCGGGCGGGCTGCACGGCGTCGGCGTCTCGGTGACGAACGCCCTCTCCGCGTGGTGCGAAGTGGAAGTGCGCCGCGACGGAAAGCTTTGGCAACAACGGTACGAAAAGGGACATCCCGTCACAAAGGTTTCCGAAAAAGGAAAAACAAAAGAGCGCGGCACCACAGTTTCTTTCATGGCGGACAAGACGATTTTTGAAAGCGTCGAATTCAGCTTCGATGTTCTGTCCAACCGGTTGCGCGAACTCGCGTATCTGAACAAGGGCGTTCGCATCACGATCCGCGACGAGCGCGTTAAAAAAGAGATCAAGGAGCACGTATTCCTTTATAAGGGCGGCATCGCGGAATTTATCCAGTATCTCAACCGTAGCAAAAACCCCCTTCATAAAAAAATCTTTTATGTTGATAACGTCAAAGACGAAGTCGAGGTCGAGGCGGCGTTTCAGTATAACGACAGCTACGGGGAAGACGTATTCTCATTCGCGAATAACATCAATACCATCGAAGGCGGGACGCACTTGAGCGGCTTCAAAACCGCCATGACGCGCGCCACCAACCAGTACGCAAAAAATAAAAACCTTCTTAAGGATATCGAGAGCGGTTTAAGCGGCACGGACCTGAATGAGGGGCTTGCGGCGGTGATCAGTATCAAGATTCCGCGGCCGCAATTTGAAGGACAGACCAAGACCAAGCTTGGGAACGGCGAAGTCGAAGGAATCGTTTATTCGGTGATCTACGAGGGGCTGAGCGCGTTCTTCGAGGAAAACCCTCCGATCGCCAACAAGATCGTGGAAAAGGCGGCGCTGGCTTATCGCGCACGCGAAGCCGCGAGGAAAGCCAGGGAGCTGACGCGGCGCAAAGGCGCGCTCGAGTCCGCGTCGTTGCCCGGAAAATTAGCAGACTGTTCCGACGAAGACCCGGCGAACACGGAAGTCTATTTGGTTGAGGGAGATTCGGCCGGCGGTTCGGCCAAACAGGGACGCGACCGGAGATTCCAGGCGATTCTTCCCCTGAAGGGAAAGATCCTCAACGTGGAAAAGGCCCGTATCGATAAGATCCTTTCCAACGAAGAGATCCGGACCATCATCACGGCGATAGGGGCCGGGATTGACGAAGAGTTCAACATCGAAAAGCTCCGCTATCACAAAATCATCCTGATGTGCGACGCCGACGTTGACGGCAGCCACATCCGCACCCTCCTGCTCACCTTTTTCTATCGCAAGATGAAAAAGCTTCTGGAGAACGGGCACATCTACATCGCCCAGCCCCCGCTTTTTAAAATGAAACGCGGCAAGGAAGAGCAGTATGTTCAGACCGAAGAGCAGATGAACAGCATGCTGCTCGATTTCGGGCTAGCGGGCGTGTCCCTTAAAAAAAATGGCGCCAAAGGGAAGATTGAAGGCAAGGAGCTACGGGAGCTCATGGAGCTTGTGCAGGCCATGGAAGATCTGGAGCGGTCTCTCGCCAGAAAAGGTATTTTGTGGCACCGGTTCATGGAAGCCCACGATAAGAAAAAAGGCTTCCCGCAATTTCTCGTGCGACTTCTCGCCAAGAACGAAGAAACCTTTCTTTATTCCGAGAAAGAAGTCGAGGAGCACGTGCAGGCGCTCGAAGCAAAGAGAGCCCTCGAGATTAAAGAAGAGGAAAGAGCTGCGCGGGCCGAAGAAAAAGCGAAGGGGGAGGATAAGAAGGAAGAAAAAGGGAAAAAGGCCGCCGCTAAAGAGAAGGCGGAGGAAGAAATTGTGGAAGAAGACGTCGCGTTGCCCCCCATGCACGACCTGATCGAGATCTTTGAAGCCAAAGAGTTTGAAAAAGCGAAAAAACGTCTTGAGAAATACAATCTTGATTTCGAAGATTTTGAAAGCGGAGAAGAAGTGCGCTTTGAGCTGACCCTGGAGAAAGAAACCCAGGAGACAAAAGCCCTCCGGGATGTTCTGAGCCTTATTAAGGTGAACGGCAAAGAGGGTATGACGCTCCAGCGCTACAAAGGTCTTGGAGAAATGAACCCGATCCAGCTGTGGGATACCACAATGAATCCAGAAACCCGGACCGTTCTCAAGGTCACTCTGGATGACGCCGTCGAAGCGGATTCGATCTTCTCGGTCCTGATGGGCGACGCCGTGGAACCGCGGCGCGCATTCATTGAGCGGCACGCGAAAGCCGTGCGCAACCTCGATATTTAATCCAAGAAAAAAGGGAACGCTATCATGGCAGAAGAACAAAAAAATCTGTACGCAATGAATGAAAAGATCATCCTCCGCCCCATCGAAGAGGAGATGAAGGATTCCTACATCGATTACGCGATGTCGGTCATTGTCGGCCGAGCGTTGCCGGATGTTCGCGACGGGCTTAAACCCGTACACCGGCGCATTCTGTTCGCGATGAACGAACTCGGACTCACCCACAGCAAGGCTTACAAGAAATCCGCCCGTATTGTCGGAGAAGTGCTTGGGAAATACCATCCGCACGGGGACACCGCGGTCTATGAATCGATGGTCCGCATGGCGCAGGATTTTTCGCTCCGTTACCCGCTCGTGGAAGGCCAGGGGAACTTCGGCTCGATCGATGGCGACAACGCGGCCGCCATGCGTTACACCGAAGCCCGGCTTTCCAGCATGAGCAACGAGCTTCTGACGGATATTGACAAGGATACCATTGACTTCGTCCCGAATTTTGACGAGTCGTTGGTCGAGCCTTCGATCCTTCCTTCTAAGCTTCCCAACCTGCTCATCAACGGCTCAAGCGGTATCGCGGTGGGTATGGCGACCAACATTCCGCCTCACAATTTAACCGAGGTCGCGAAGGCGATGCTCGCCACGATCGACAACCCGGACGTGACCGTCAAAGAACTTTCCAAGATCGTCACGGGGCCGGATTTTCCGACCGCCGGACTCATTGTCGGACGCGACGGGATCAAAAAAGCGTATGAGACGGGCCGCGGGCAGGTCGTTATGCGCGCGAAAGCCGCGATCGAGACCGGGCGCAGTAAAAAAGACGCCATTATTATTACCGAGATCCCGTATCAGGTGAACAAGACGAACCTGATCGAGTCGATCGTGCGGCTTGTGGAAGATAAAAAGATCGAAGGCATTTCGGATCTCCGCGACGAATCGGACCGGGACGGCATGCGCATTGTGGTGGAGCTCAAAAAAGACGCCATCCCGCAGGTGATCCTGAACAATCTTTACAAGCACACGCAGATGCGGTCGACATTTGGCATCATCATGCTCGCGCTCGTGGACGGCCAGCCGCGCGTCCTCACGCTCAAGCAAATGATCGAGCGCTTTATTGAATTCCGCGTCGAAGTGATCACGCGGCGCACGAGATTCGAACTCGATAAGGCCGAAAAGCGCGCCCACATCCTCGAAGGCTACAAGATCGCGATCGCGAATATCGACAAGGTCATCAAGATCATTCGCACCTCCAAGAGTCCGGAGATCGCGAAGGAATCCTTGATGAAAGCCCTCAAGCTCACGGAGATCCAGACCAAGGCGATCCTCGAACTGCAGTTGCAGCGCCTGACGCAGCTTGAGAGGCTGAAGATCGATGAGGAATATCTCGAGCTTATCAAGAAGATCGAATATTACCGGTCGGTCTTGAAGAGCCGCCGCAAGGTGCTCGATATCATCAAGGAAGAGACGCTTGAGATCCTCAAGAAGTACGGGGACGAGCGCCGGACGCAGATCGTGGCCGCGGAAGGCGACATCGACATTGAAGATCTGATCGCGCAGGAAGACGTGCTGATCACGATCTCGCATGCCGGCTATATCAAGCGCATTCCGGTGACCATGTACCGCAGACAGAATCGCGGCGGGAGCGGCGTGTCGGGAGCGGGCGTGCGCGACGACGAGGATTTCATTGAGCACATGTTCCTCGCCTCCACCCATGACTATATTATGTTCTTCACCAATCAGGGGCGCGTGTATTGGCGCAAGGCCTATGACATTCCGCAGGCGTCCCGCCAGGCGAAAGGAAAAGCGATCGTGAACTTCCTTTCTCTTGCGCCGGAAGAGCAGGTCTCCGGTTTCTTGCAGGTCAAGGAGTTCGACGACAAGCGGTTCGTGCTCATGGTTACAGCCAAGGGCGTGATCAAAAAAACGAACCTGATCGAATATTCGCGGCCGCGCTCCAACGGCATTAACGCCATTACCTTGCGCGACAAGGATGAGCTGGTCGCCTGCAAGATCACGTCCGGCAAAGACGAGATCTTTATCGCGACGCGTGACGGCAAGGCCATCCGCTTCAAAGAAGACAATGTGCGCGAGATGGGCCGCAACGCGACCGGTGTCCGCGGTATGAATCTGACGAAGGGCGATGAAGTGATCGCCGCAGAGATCGTGAACCCGAAGGCAACGGCGCTCACCGTGACGCAAAATGGTTTCGGCAAAAAAACACTTTTTGCCCAATACCGGATCCAGTCGCGCGGCGGCAAAGGGATCATCAATATCAAGGTTTCCGAGAAGAACGGAAAAGTTGTGAATGTGCTGACGGTGGCCGAAGAAGACGAGATCATTATTGTGACGACGAGCGGCATGGTCGTGCGTTGTCCTGTGAGCCAGATTCGCACCTCCGGACGCAATGCCGTGGGCGTTCATGTCATGCGCTTGAAGGAAAAGGACAAGATCGCCTCCGCCACGCGCGTGGTCGCCAAGGAAGAAGAAACGAGCGACGCTCAGCAGCTCGATCTTCTGGACGAAAAGAAAACCCAAAAGTAAAGAGAGCGAACCGTGCTCGATCTTAAATTCATCCGCGAAAACCCCGACCTTGTCCGAAAGGGACTCTCTGCCAAGGGGGTTACTGTCGATCTCGACGCATTGCTCCAGCGTGACGCCGAAAGGCGCAGGCTCCTTCAGGAGGCCGAAGAGCTTAAAGCCCGCAGGAATCAGGCCAATGATCGTATTGCAACCCTCAAAAAAGAGGGCCAAGATGCATCAGAAGCCATTCATGAAATGAAGACGATATCCCAAAAAATAGGCGACCTTGACTCGCTGGTGGGAGAAGCAGCTCAAAAAATAGAGCTTTTATCTCTAGCTATCCCAAACTTGCCTTCAAGCGACGTCCCGGTAGCAAAAGGAGCAGTAGGGAATAAGTTAGTGCGCTCGTGGGGAGATCCCCGAAAGTTTGGCTATAAGATCAAGGATCATTTGGAGCTTGCCACCAGCCTTGGACTTTTTTCTATGGAAAAGGGCAGCAAGATCACCGGCGCGGGATTTCCGGTGTATTTTGGACTGGGCGCCAGGCTTGAGCGGGCGCTGATCAGCTTCATGATCGATCTTCATGTTAAAAAGCATGGATACACCGAGGTTTGGGCGCCGGCGGTCGTTAATCGCGCCTCGATGCGCGGGACTGGACAGATCCCCAAGATGGAAGAAGACATGTATGCGCTGGCGGCAGGGGAAGGGGAGGAAAAGGGATCTTTTTTTCTTATTCCGACCGCGGAAGTTCCGATCACGAATCTGATGCGGGATGAAACGATCGAAGAAAAAGCACTTCCCATCAAATATACCGGGTACACCCCTTGTTTTCGCAAAGAGGCCGGCTCCTACGGGAAAGATACTCGCGGTCTTTCCCGCGTACATCAATTCGATAAAGTCGAGATGGTGAAATTTGTGAAGCCGGAAGGATCCGGCGAGGAACTCGAATCGCTTCTTAGGGACGCCGAAGAAGTTCTCCAGGCGCTCGAACTTCCCTATCGCGTCCTGCTCCTCGGGAGCGGGGACATGAGCTTTGCCGCAGCCAAGTGTTATGATCTGGAAGTCTGGGCGCCGGCCACCCAAAAATGGTTCGAAGTTTCGAGTTGCAGTCTTTTCGGCGACTTTCAGGCCCGACGCATGAATATCCGTTATCGCAATGCCGCGACCAAAAAGCTCGAACTCGTCCATACGCTGAATGGCTCCGGCCTGGCGCTTGCCCGGATCGTGCTCTGTCTTCTGGAAAATTTCCAGGGACCGGACGGGCAGATCACATTCCCGGCCGCGCTGCAGCCTTATCTGGCCTGAAGCCTCAAGTTCGCTCCTTGACCATTCTCAGGGAAAAACATACACTTTAGCACTTTTTATTGTACGGAGTACGGTGTACGGCGCGAAAAAACCGTACCCCGTACGCGAGACGCCGTACGCGATTTATGGAGAGGTCGCATAGCCTGGTCTAGTGCGCTCGCCTGGAAAGCGGGTAGACTGAAAGGTCTCGCGAGTTCGAATCTCGCCCTCTCCGCCATAATTCTCATTCAAGAATGAATGGGGTAATTATGATGGTCCTGACCACTGTTAAAATTTAAAGAGGCAGGGCTGCCATTTATTTTGTTCGTCCGCAGTCTTCAGTGTAAGCTTTGGAGGGGTCGCATAGCCCGGCTTAGTGCGTCGGTTTGCTAAACCGATGTGGCACGCAAGTGCCACCGGGGGTTCAAATCCCCCCCCCTCCGTTTTTTCCTTGAAAATCTCCGCTTCCGGCGAAGCTCAAAGAGCGGTGCACGCTGCGGACGCCTCGGGCTGCGGGGGATTTGAAGCCGACCCGAGCGCCACTGGTGCGAGCGAAGGGCGGCCGGCTTCGAAGGAGCCCGCTGACAAGCGGGCGGAAGAGAAGAAATCCCCCCCCCTCCGTTTTTCCCATAAAAAGTCCCCGCAGCTGCGACTTCTCCATTCTCCATAAAGAAAGACGCACCTTTATAGGCTATAATGAAGCCGTGTTGGCTTTTTGATCGGCTATCGACAGAAAAACAAAGGAGAGCCGCGTGGAAGAGAATGAAGAAATCCAAAACGTACCGGACGAATCGAAAGAAGACCGTTTTAAGCGCCTGGCCGAGCAACGCGTCGCGTCGACGCTCGACAAGATCCGCCTGATCGGAAATCTGGCGACCTCGCAATACTCTTACAGCAGCGATCAGGTGGCGAAGATCTTCGGGGCGCTGAAGGAAGCGATCGCGGATGTCGAAGACAAGTTTCACCGGACGCTCGAGCGGAAAAAAGGGAAATTCCATCTTTAAAAAGCAAGAATCCCGCCGCGTTCAACGCTGCCGGCAAAGGAGAGCCTTATGAAAAAAACAAAGATCATGATCGCGATCGGCGGCGCCTTAGCGCTTGTCGCTTGCGGGAGACTTCTCTGGCTTATGATCGCGGACCAGTCGTGGGGATGGACCGCCGGGAGCGTGCTGTATGCGGGGCTTCTGATCGTTGCTCTTATCGGGATGTGGCAGGGAAAGAAAGGTGCGTTCTTGCTGAGTCGGCTATTGGCCGTGATCATGTTCGGCTTCGGATGCTGGGCGGCGCATTTTGCCTGGACCTTCTGGCTCTTTGAGGAGCCCACGCTCGTCGACCGCGTCCTGGCCGTCGCACACCCCCAGATCTCCATTTATCTGGCGGGCCCGCTTGTTTGGTTCTTAGCGAGCTCTCTTCCGCGCGTCCGGCAGCGATTCAAGAGCTGACAATCGAGGCCTGATGCAAGACTCTGAAACAAGTCAAAACACCGGAGGCGAAGCGCCTCAGAAGAAACGGCGCCTGCGCTATTCGGGCACCCACCCGCGCCGGTTCGAGGAGAAATATAAAGAGCTCAACCGGGAAAAGTACGCGCAGGATGTCGAAAAAATAATACAAAGCGGCAAAACGCCCGCCGGCTCGCATCGCCCCATTTGCGTTCAGGAAATTCTGGAAGTCCTTGACCCCAAGCCCGGCCAGAAAGGCGTGGACGCGACGCTCGGATACGGCGGGCATGCCGCGGAATTATTGAAACGCATTCTTCCCGGCGGCCGCTTGTGGGGGATTGACGTGGACCCGATCGAGATCGTCCGGACGGAGGCGCGCCTTCGGGGGATGGGGTTCGCGGAGGACGCGCTTGTCGTCCGGCGCATCAATTTCGCGGGGATCCCCAAGCTGCTCGCGGCGGCCAGCGGCGGCTTTGATTTTATTCTCGCGGATCTAGGCGTTTCCTCCATGCAACTGGATGATCCTTCGCGCGGGTTTACCTATAAAGTCGAAGGGCCGCTTGATCTCCGGCTGAATCCCACTCGCGGTCAACCCGCCTCGATCCTGATCCGTTCCCTCGCGGAAAAAGAACTCGAAGAGATCCTCTGGGCCCACTCGGACGAGCCGCATGCCCGGGCGATTGCGAAAGCGATTTACAAGAACCGCGGCAGCATTTCCACAACGACCGAACTCGCGGATATTGTTCGCGACGCGCTGCCAATGATCTCGGAGGGAGATCTCGAAGAAGACATCACGCGCTCCATCCGCAGAACGTTTCAAGCGCTCCGCATTGCCGTGAATGACGAATTTTCCGCGCTCGATCAATTCCTTCGGAACTTGCCCTTCTGCCTCAAAGCGCAGGGGCGCGTGGCCATCCTGACCTTCCATTCCGGAGAAGATGAACGCGTGGTCCGTTCTTTTACGGAGGGGGTTGAAGCCGGCATTTTTTCCGAGATGGGGCAGGAGCCCATTCGTCCGTCCCCGCAAGAGAAGTATGATAATCCGCGGTCCAAGAGCGCAATCCTGCGCTGGGCGAAGCTCGCGGGGGCATCCCGGTAAAAGAATTTATCTTCTGCGAACCTGGTAAGCGACAAGAAAGGTTCCCGTCAAATGGCGATCATTGAACCCGTGATACGGCCGCCGGCCGAGGCCGACAGTTTTCTTTTGCAGGTGACGCTCGGCTGCTCGGCAGATCACTGCAGTTTCTGTGGCGCGTACAAAGGAAAACCCTTTCGCGTGAAAGACGCCGCCGAAGTTTTTTCGGATATTGACCGATACGCCCGTCGCTATCCCGGCACGCGGCGTGTTTTTCTCATGGACGGCGACGCACTCGTGCTTGCCCATAGCAAACTGGTGCCGGCTCTCAAAAAGTTGGGGCAGGTCTTCCCCTCGCTTTCCCGCGTCTCTGCTTACGCCAACGGATCGAACATCACCCGAAAAAGCGACGCGGAGCTCGCCGAACTGTACGCCCACAAGCTGAGCCTCTTTTATACCGGCCTCGAGAGTGGTAGCCAGAGGATCCTTGACCGCTGTGGAAAAACGTCAAGCGTGGAAGAAATGATTCAGGGCGTCCGGCGGGCGGAGGCCGCGGGGATCAAGTCGTCGGCAATCGTCTTGCTCGGGCTGGGAGGAAAAAAGGATTCTGCGGAACACGTGAAAGCGACGGTCGAAGCACTGAACCGGATGCAGCCGCGCTATCTCTCCTTCCTGTCGCTCATGGTGATTCCCGGCACGCCGCTCGCGGAAGAATTGCGGCGTGGCGACTTTGAGGAGCTGGATACGACAGAGCTGCTTCGTGAGGCTTATGCTATCATCCGGGGTCTGGAACTTAAGCGTACGGTTTTCCGCTCGGATCACGCGTCGAACTATCTCGCACTCGAGGGAACCTTTCCGAAAGACAAGCCGGCGCTTTTAAAAGCGCTCAAGGCAGCGCTTGACGGAGAGATTAGGCTGCGGCCTAATTTCGCGCGAGGGTTATAACAGAGGGAGACGGGCGGCGTTCTAACTTCAGAGGGAGGGAAGCTTTATGCAGAGGAAGGCCCTGGCGATTTCTGCGCTGTTATTTTTTTCGGTTTGCGGTGTTTGTACGGCTTTGACATCGCGCTATCATGATCTCAACGGCCAAAAAATCGCTTCCGACGCGGGGACGATTGGCTTCCGCGTACAAATTGCTCAAGGATATTTCCTCCGACCCGCACAATCACGTGTTGCTTCTCGGGGTTTCTTCGGACAGCCGCGAAAGCTATGAGCTCCAGATCATTCAGGACAAGCTGATCGTCCACCGGAGATTCGCAAGCTGCGTGTTGGCCGCCTTTGCCTACCCCTATCAGTTTCAGATAGGGGACTGGCATGAACTCAAGCTCACCTGGAAGAACGAATCCTCAAAATTCTTTGTCGACGGGCAGGAGGTTAAGTCTCTGGGTTTATTCTCTTCCGTCGACCTTCCTAAGATGATCCCGGGTATTCGCCTCGGAATCGAGCCGAACTTTAAGATCGATCAGTTTCAATCCTCCGCGGAGAGCGACATTGCCGCGGTCCCGGAAGACCAGACCTTTGTGAAAAATGTGGTATGCACGGATCTGAAACAGTTGGTCGCCGGGTCCCCCCAGGAGGAGTACCGCGGGATCGCTTTCAGGAATTTTCCCGATTTGCCGTCCCGGGAGAAGATCAAAAGCTATATCGATCTCTTACCCGGAGATTTTGCCGCCGCGATCAAAAACGTTGTCTTTGTGGAGGACGCGCGCTTTCTTAAAGGAGGCGAAGGTGGATTCGCGGATCAGGAATCCGGAAGCCTCGTGCTGAAGGGCTCGATCTATGATGACCCCATGGTGTTCTTTCATGAAGCGGCCCATCTTTATGACACCAAGCTCAAGATCAACTTTGGAGTGACGGATCAGAAAAGTGAATGGGCGGCCATTTCGGGAGCCTCTTGCTATTTTAAAGGTGCTAATCTGAAGGAGTATTACGAGGACTTCAAAAAGACGAGCGTTAAGAACGGCTTTTTGGGGGCGCAGGGCGGGCAATGCGCTTCCGAAGATCTCGCGATCTGGGTCGGAACCGTTTATGATAGTTATCTCAAGGGGAAGACGCTAACGGACAAGTTGACTCCCGGGAGCCCGGGGTATGGTCCCAAGAATCTTGCGAAAATGGATTTCATTCTGAAAAAGGGTTTTATCAGCCAGCAGACCTACGATAAGGTCACCCGTTAAACATGCCGACAAGAGGATCATTCTTTTCGAACAACGGAGGTAGCCCGATGACAAAAAGCGCGAAAAAGGGGAAAGCCAGCCAATCAAACTTGCCGGAACTTGTCACCGTGATGACGAAGCTGGTCGAGCGGTTGGAGTCCCTGGAAAAGAAAACGGATCACGTGATCAGCCGCCTCGCGGCCCTTCCCGCCGAGATCCGCCAGAACGCTCCGAACGCCGCGCCTCAGGCCGCGGCCCCGCACGCTTCCCAGACGAATCATGCGCCCCGGGAAAGGATCCTTCATGAAGCCGTTTGCGCCGATTGCCGCAAGGGCTGCAAAGTGCCCTTCCGTCCGAGTGAAAGCCGCCCGGTCTATTGTCCCGAATGTTGGGCGATCCGGAAGGTCGGGCATAAGCCGCAGAATCCGGACCAGGGAAGCCTGATCCCCAAAGAGAAAAGGGTTCTGCCGGTTTTTCACCCGATGGAGATCGTGGCGCCCCCGGCCAAGATCAAAAAGCCGAAAAAAACAGGGAAAAGCGCCGCCAAGCCGGCGAAGAAAAAAAAGAAATAAACCGGCAGCGCGCCCCCAAAATCCCATAAATTCCCGGTCTTTCGGGGAAGCCCGGGAATTGAAAGGGCGAGCGAAAAAAACTTTGGAGAGAAGACCTATGAAAAAAGACCGCCGCTTTTCGTCCTCCCGGGGTTTTGGTTTGGGAGAACTGTTGTTAGTCCTGCTGGTGATCGCGATCCTTTATTTTATGAGCTCGAAAATGCTGCCGCATTCCCCCTGGGGGAAGGACAAAGAAACACGCAAGGAATACGCGAAGGAGGGGATCGATCTCGCGACCCCGGGGACGACGCTTCAAAGCATCAAAAGCTCCCTCGCCGCCTCGCAGGCGCTCGAGCGCCGGCGGGCGCAACAGACGCAAGACGACCTGTAAAGAGGGGTGCATCCTTCCTTGTTCCAGGGTCCGGGAGTTCTTTTTGCAATTCCCCCGGAAATGCGTATAATACCGCCCCTCAAGCGTTCGCGGTAGGCGGCCAAACAGAAGCCGTCACAGCGACGCATTGATCCATAGAGAATCAATGCGCCCGCCCTAGCTTTGTTAGAGAATTAAGGGAAGCCAGGACAGGTCGCGAACAAGAATTTATAAAAAGAATATAGTTTGAAGACGTGCCCGCACCGCGGTGCTGGGCGCGAATAAGCGTTATAGAAAGAAATAGAGATTCGCGCCCGTAGCTCAATTGGATAGAGCACCACACTACGGATGTGGGGGTTGCAGGTTCAACTCCTGCCGGGCGCGTACTCTTAATTCTTTATCTCGCTTCATGTTACAAAAAATTTCCGCAGTCTATCTGTTACTCCCAATTACTCCGAAAAACCCCTGATTTTGCCCCCTAACAGCCAGGTTTACAGCCATACTTTTGTGGCGTAAATTTTGTTTATGATACGCTAAAGGACACCGGAATATCGCCTGCGACTCTGTCATCATTCTTGCCGCGCCAGACTGCGCGATCAGCATTTAAGAGAGCTGTGGTTCTGATGGTTGTGCGGGCCACATAGCTGTGTGGTTTGTTATTGCCGAGGCCCTGCTTACTGTTTGAGCGTGGCTTGAGGATTATGGGTGTTACGAGCTCCTTAATGGCGAGAGCGGCATTAGGGCCTTCCAGGGCCTGATTTAAGCGCTCCAGCCGGTTCTTGATCCAGTCTCGCGTAGGAGCCTTGAACTGGCTGCTCATTCTGGATTTGAGTGTTTCGATTTCGACCTGAACCTCTTCAATCCCTCTCTCAAGCTTCTTGATCTCTTCCGCTACAGACTTCGAAGCGTTCCCGGCCTTTATGAAATCAAGACAGTTTTCAAGCATACGCCTGAACTCGACAAGCTTGGAGTCCTTATCTTTGAGCAGTGTTGGGAGCGTAACCGCCTGACTGGCCTCAGACTCCTCGAGTTTCTTGAATGCTTCTCCCAGTCGATCTACTGTCAAAAAATCCTCTTTGAGCCTGCTTATGATGCTTTGTTCTACCCCAAGGCGTTTGATCATGCGCCTGTTTTGGCAGGTACCCCTTCGCGCATTCTGGCATCCATAGTAGCCACCACCTTTGCCGCTCGTGAGAATAAAAGCTCCGCTACACACCACGCATTTCATTAAGCCGGAGAGAAGATGCTTCGGATAGGCGTAGACATAGCTTCGTTGTTGAAGAGCACCCGTAGCCCGTTTTCTTATTGGCCAAGTGCCTCCTATGTCGATCCACCGCTTTTGAACCTTATCCCACAGCGTCTTTCCCACAATCCGCAAGTCCTCCCTTAGAAAGGGAATGTGCTCGTGCTTAGCCCGTGGGATGGATTTGCACTTTCCTGTCATGGCATCCTTAACGTTTTTAGTTTTTCGCCAGTTCCAGACGCCAGCGTATTTTTCGTTCTTCAAGATTCTCGAAACCGTGGAACTATTCCAGCCATCCGGGAGCATGTGCCTGGTCGGGACTTTTTCCATATTGAGACTGTTAATGATCTTATTGATGCTCTTGCCATCAGAGAACTCCAGGTAGATCCGTTTAACGATCTCAGCCTCGGCAGCGTTGATCTTGTGAACCATACCATCACACTTTGTGCGGCCGCGCTTATTCGGATTGAGTTCTCCGATTGGCGCAGAGTAGTAGCCATAGACTCTTTCTCCGGCGCTGAAGCCACGCAGTTTCTGCCCCTCCAGTCCCCGTGATGTCTTTTTCCTCAAGTCATCTAGGAAAAGCTCGTTTACCAGCCCGCGTAGCTGGATTCCCAGCTTTGAGTTTTCATCATCCGTATTGATCCCGTCAGATACGGAGATGATCTTGATCTGATAGAAGTTGAACTTATTTATCAGAGTCATCATTTGATAGTTGTTTCGTGATAGCCGGGAAAGATCATCCACGATCAAGGCTCCGAACTCTTTATTCATGGGTCCATCAACGGAAGATCCCTTTTGTGAGAGTGGGAAGGCTCGTGAAGTTCATTGTAACGGAGTTAGACAACTGGATTTTGGCCAACGCAGTTAAAATAAGAGAGGATGAATAACATGATACAAGAAATAGAAACAGCATATGCCGGAGAAAGCGGGAAATTTCTTCCGCCCGCCAAACGACCCACGAGAGGTCTTTACAGGGAAGGAGAGCGCTGGGGGATTGAGTACTACTGCCATGGCCGGCGTATCCGGAAAATGATCGGCACTTCCAAGAAGGTTGCCTTGGATGTCCTTCAGAAGCGGAGAGTAGAAATCGCCGAGAACAGGCACCTTGATATTAAGAAGGAAAAGAAAGCCAAGCTCTTTGAGCTCATCGCGGACTACACGCGTCTTCACGCTCAGGGGAAAAAATCTTTCAAAAGTTCCTTCGAGGTGTCATTAAAAACAATCGCAGCGTTTTTTGGTAACGTTTATCTTCGCGATATCACGGTCAAGCACATCGAAGAATATCGTGACGCTCAAAAAAAGGCTGGTCTTAGCGATGGAACCATCAACAGGCGCATGGCTTGTCTTAAAGGTATGTTTAGCAAGGCCGTGGTTTGGGATTGGGTAGACACCAACCCTGTGAAGAAGGTGCAGTTCAAAAAAGCAAATAACCAGCGTATACGCTACCTGGAAGAAGCAGAACTCGTCAAACTCCTTGAGAACTCGTCGCCGAGACTTCAGGCGATAATCAAGTTTGCCGTGAACAGCGGCATGAGGAAGGGCGAGATCCAGAAGATGAAATGGCAGGATGTCGATATTGAGAAAAACATGATCACCATTCCTGAGACCAAGAACGGCTATATCCGGTATGTCCCTATTAATCAAACAGTCCGGGATGTGCTGATCTCTGTTCCCAAGCACAAAGACAGCCCTTTTGTCTTTGGAGATAAGCGGGCCGGTAAGCCGTACAATTTCCGAAAAGCATTTCAAACGGCCCTGAAAAATTCAGAGATCACAGATTTTCGGTTTCACGATCTTCGGCACACTTTTGCCTCGCACTTGGCAATGCGCGGCGTAGACTTGAACACCATCCGGGAGTTATTAGGGCACCGGAGCATTGAAATGACGCTCCGGTATTCGCATCTTTCAAAGGACCACAAAATGCGAGCGGTAACGGTCCTTGATGCTATTCTCGAGATCGCTGCGGCAGTTTCAAAGCCAACCGCGAAAGGGAAAAAGAAGTCAAAGAAGGCTCCGGATCCGTCGCTGCGTCCGTAGAGCGATCACTGGACTTTGAATTTTCGTATAGGAAATTGGAAAATACCGGGGGAAAGGCTTGGGAGCCTGGCGCCATGGTGCTCAGGCTGACCCAAGCACGGCAGAATATACTCGGGCCTTGCTAAGACGGTTTAACGCAATAGGAGCTGTTATGGATCTGTTATCAAGACTAATGAAAATCCAGAATGTGCTGGCGGGCCGCGGGCAGAAGATCGTGTTTCCGAACGCTATCACCGCTACCCACTCCGCACTTCCTGGCGAGCCTGCAAACTTGGGCATTTGGTGGTACCACCTGCCGACAAAGAAGCTCCTGTTCTCAACGAATGCTTGGGCTCACATTGACTCTGAGTTCGTGGCACAGATCCCGGAGCTTGGTTTGTCGCGAGTGGTTTCGAATAAGCTGATGGCGAATCACGCCGGCTGGATCAGTGGTCGAGTCGGGAACTACGAAGCGCTCATTTTTGTTTTCCTGTACACGGAAGAGCTGAACGGACATCTGCCGGGAACCGTCGCGGCGGACATTATTTGTCAGCTTATGGAAAGATCAGGGCAGCACATCGTAGCGCTGACCGATGAAGACGGTTACGCTTTAACGGGTACCAATTGGTAACTGGATCGGTTTGATGGGCCGTTTGGTTGCTTTTAAAAAACAAGGCCATGAAGCAAAAGCTCTATGCCCTTTCGGGCGATCACGGACGGCTTACGGTGCGCGTCCACTGGCTGGAACATCAGCTTGAGAAAATGAAAGGGAAGTAGCCGGCATAGCTTTAGAGAGCTAGGTGCAAATGGCGTTACTACAACAGTGTGGCAGGCGAAGTATTTAACGCGTGCGCAAGCTGCAGAAGCTTTAAAAGTCCAATAGAAGGCGGATTCCTGCCTTCTATCCTCTGGATGTATTTGTATTCGAGACTTGCGTATTCGGCTAGTTGCTGTTGGGTAAAACCCGTCTTTTTCCGGAGTTGCTTTACTCGTGCGCCGAACCTGAGAAGGATCTGCTTTTCTGCGGCTGTCATAGAGCGGATTATGGAGAAATCGCCCTGTTCTTGACACCTACGATTGAAGGTGGTAGGTTTTGTTTTTGGATGGGGCAGACAAACCAAAGAGAGAAGGAGAACAAAAAATGCGAGGACCTTTCAGGGCAGCCAGTTTGGAAGAAGTAGCGGGTCGGCCGAAGCCACGCCTAAACATTCGGAAAGAAATAAATCAGATTAAAGAATTTATTGTTTGTTTAAGGGGCGCACATCACAGGCAGGTTTCTTTGCTTGAAGTATGGACCAATAACCTGGAGCGTGACTGCGGTTCATTAAAAGGCATGCCACAAACGTTAAAGCGCTTAAAAAAATTCAGAAAGGATTGGGAAAAAAAGTACGGTGCGCTGATAGCCGGATTAAATAAGAAAAGATCATTGGACGCGCTAATTAAGGAATTGGACCGGAAGGCGTGATGAGTTTGAGTAGGTCTAACCGCTACGGTGAGATCCGGAAAGATACCCGTCTTCGGATTATTTGCAAATGATGCTGCAACAGCATTGAAAAGCCGGTTGAATGATCTAGGTGAAAACAGGAAAAACATTGCCGTTCGCATTGACGAATGTTTTGCCCTCGAGAACGGAATCGAGGGCGTCATCCTCGCCATACTCAATGTCCCCCCGAAGATCTTGCGCGGCAAAGAGGTCTTCTCTATGATTCGAGGGGACTTTTTAACTCCTAAGTGAACGCCTTCGTTGATACGCTGGTTCGCGGATTGGCCGTCATCTTCCGGGCTGCCTGATCCGCAGAAGCTGAAGTTAGACAAAATTTCAGCACGGACCTATAATCCCACGCGGTTTCTCAAGGAACAACAGCAGGCCATAGGGGAGCACGCGTCCGTCGAAGGTTTCAACGAGGGAGTAAACGTGGCAATAGCGGCCAGCCAGCCTATCCTTCACTGTCGTTGGTATCTGATCCTGAGGCGCATAGAATATGGCTCCAGCCCCCTGGGGCACATCATCCCAAGCAAAGGTAGCTACCAGTTGCAGACGTAGGATTTTGTTGAATGAAATGGAGAAATACTTGGCATTTATCCGGAGAATAGCTTTTGTTTTGATTTTACCGCTCATTCTGAATGGCTGCGCGACACTTACCGAACGTGAAACCGGTGGTGTAGCGGGCGCGGCGATTGGTGCTGGAATTGGAGCTCTTGCCGGAGCTGCGTCGGGGAACGCCGGTGTTGGTACGGCCATTGGCGCGGGCGCCGGTCTTTTGGCGGGGGCAATCATTGGTGAATTTATTCATCTGTGGAAGAAAAAGAAAAAAGAAGAAAAACAGCAGGAAACGATGAAGCAACAGTATCAACCACAGTTTGGGCCTCAGCCGGTCGGAGCTCAAACGCAAGCCGCTGCTCCGGCTCAACCGCAGATTGCAACGGCACCGGCTGGCGTGAAACAGGAAATGAACACGAAATACAATCCAAGAACGGGACAGACCTTTCCCTCCAATTACACTTATGATCCGAATACCGGTGAAGAGCTGAAGCCAATCCAATGAGGCGTTAAACAGCATAAGATGCTTAGGGGATAGGCTAATGAATTATAAAGAGATTTTGATACGGATTTTGGAAAAAATGGAAGGGCATTGCCACTTTTGCGGGGATCCAGTTGATTTTGAG
>Ga0209083_1000076_pt1 | contig 150534 bp, 114 predicted proteins | sample AM7aDNAmetaG_FD_184132 | JGI IMG/M metagenome (GOLD analysis project Ga0209083, IMG submission 184132) | Freshwater microbial communities from Finland to study Microbial Dark Matter (Phase II) - AM7a DNA metaG (SPAdes) (version 3) | ecosystem: Environmental > Aquatic > Freshwater > Lake ... | reverse complement strand
TGGAAATCATGAATTTATAGGAGTTGAAGTACCTATAAAGGTAATGATTTCCAATGACTTATACAAATAATATCAGGTTTATTTTCTTGATATTCAAACGATTAACATTAAGTTTAACGAAGTATTGTGATAATGAACTTGGGCAAATTTTAGTTGCTCTAAAAATGGATATTGGGTTGTTAATGAAAACCATTTCCAAAGAAAATACTTTTGTTGACTCTTTTCGTTTGTTTAAGATGTTAGATAATGTAAAAAATTCCATTGGCAATTCTATCAAAACTACTATAAAACTTATGAATGATCTCCGGTTCGAAGTGCTTTATCTCATGGGATTTGTAGAAGCGGTAAGGTTTTATACTGCTGAATTTGAAACAAAATATAAGATTAAATGCAATTTTGAAACTGAAATTCAAAAACTTGAAATCGGTGAATATCAGGCTACTTCCTTATTTAGAATACTTCAGATAGCCATGTCTAATGTGGCTGAACATTCAAAAGCGACAGAAGTAAACATCAGTTTACGCAAAACTGATAAAAAAATATCATTAGAAATTGTAGATAACGGAATAGGTTATGATCAAAAAAAATCCTTTAATCCTAATTCAAATGGGATAATTTTTATGAAAGAAAGGACTTTATTATTGAATGGTATCGTTCATATTTCGAGTGCAATTGGTGAGGGTGTAGTTATAAATATAGAAATTCCAATAGTGTCCTAAATCAATCCATTCTTTAATATTTATTTCAATATAATTTAGCTTCCTACTACATTTTAAAAAAATGTGTGACGCTTCAAAACATCATTTAATCAGAATAAATGTTGTATTTTTGCAGCCTGAAATAATAACTGTTCGTACTGGCGGGTCGTGACCTGTCAATAATTAAATTTCATGGCAAAAACCAAAAAACCGCATCCCATTCTCCCCAACATTAGCATTACCGATATTGCCGCCGAAGGAAAGGCCATTGCAAAATTCAATGATATGGTGGTGTTTGTTCCCTTTGTTGTACCCGGCGATGTGGTTGACTTACAGGTAACACGGAAGAAAAGTAGCTTCATGGAAGCGCGCCCTATTCACTTCCATCAGTATTCCGAAAAAAGAATCGAAGCTGTTTGCGAACATTATGGAATTTGCGGTGGTTGCAAGTGGCAGATTCTACCCTATTCCGAACAAATTCGTTATAAACAAAAACAGGTTGTTGATAATCTGACCCGCATAGGTAAAATAGAATTACCGGAAGTTTCACCCATTGTAGGGTCATCACACACGGAGTTTTACCGCAATAAACTGGAATTTACGTTTTCAAACAAACGCTGGCGTACCAACGAAGAAATTGCCGAAGGAAAGGTTTTTGAAACCATGAATGCAGTTGGGTTTCACATTCCGGGACAATTTGATAAAGTACTCGACATCAACAAATGCTGGCTGCAAACCGAAGATTCGAACGAAATACGCAACGAAGTACGCCGATACGCTTTGGAAAAAGGACTCAGTTTCTTCGACCTTCGAAATCAGGAAGGTTTTTTGCGCACCTTGATGATTCGTACCACTTCAACCGGCGAGTTGATGGTTATTCTGATATTTTTTCACGAGGATAAAGAAGCTCAGGAAGCCCTTTTGCAACACATTGCCGACCAGTTTCCTCAAATAACTTCCCTTTTGTACATTATCAACTCCAAAGCCAACGATACCATTACCGATCAGGAAGTACTAGTTTTCAAGGGAAATGAATGTATTTACGAAGAAATGGAAGGATTGAAATTCAAAATCGGACCAAAATCCTTTTATCAAACAAACTCGGAACAAGCCTACGAACTGTATAAAATAACCCGTAACTTTGCCGGACTCACGGGAAACGAATTAGTGTACGATTTATACACCGGAACCGGAACTATTGCTAACTTTGTAGCGCATCAGGCACGTCAGGTTATCGGCATTGAATATGTACCCGAAGCTATAGAAGATGCGTTGATTAATTCGGCATTAAACGACATTGAAAATACCGTGTTTTATGCGGGAGATATGAAAGATATTCTGAATGCCACCTTTATTGAAAAACACGGCAAACCGGACGTAATTATCACCGATCCACCACGTGCCGGTATGCATGATGATGTAATTAAGGCTATTCTTTTTGCCCAGGCTAAACGGATTGTATACGTAAGTTGTAATCCGGCCACTCAGGCACGCGATTTGTCGTTATTGGATACTAACTATAAAGTAAAGGCTGTTCAACCCGTTGATATGTTTCCACATACACACCATGTGGAGAATGTGGTTTTGCTTGAGATAAGATGATTAATGGTTAATGGTTAATGATTAATTAAAAATTGGTAATTGGTAATTGAATAATTAAATATTTATGCAACAGCAAATTTTTCAAACAAACTCTCCCACACGCTGGAAAAGTTTTATTTGGGTAGTTCGTATTGTCATTGTTTTTTTAATTGTAATTTTTGCATCTGTGGGTTTATCTCTTTTCAACAAAAGAGATTACGATTTAAAAGTTCTCACCTACAATGCTAAAAAATTACCCGACCTCAATACCGATAAATCAAAAACCTACGTTTCTAAATCGGATCAGTTGGCTTTTGGCAAACAGCTTGAGCTATACCGAAAAAAAATTAAAAACTCTCATAAACACGTTAAACATGCCACCTCGCCCGAGATAAGCAAATTCCTTCCTGTGCGCGCCGGTTTCTATGTCAACTGGAACATCAATTCAGGCATTTCGCTCCATAAAAACATTAGCAAGCTAAACATGGTACTGCCGGAGTGGCTGTTTATTAAAGATTCGAAAGGTACAATAGACTCCCGAATTGAATTAGAAACGCTTGAATTTATGGGTAGCAACAAAGTGGCTGTTGTACCGATGCTCAGTAACTTTTGGAATAAAAGATTTAATGGCGACAGTACCATTGTTGTTCTGAAAAATCCAAAATTACGCAAAACGCTGATTTCGCGCATCAAAAATATATTAGAAAGTAATGAATTTCAGGGAATTAATATTGATATTGAAAAACTTCCCGAAGGTTCAAGTGCTTTTTTTCTGCAATTTTCAAAAGAACTTACCCAAACGCTACACGAAGAAGGCTATTTGGTTACAGTCGATATTGATCCTACAGATAAAATATCAACCTACAAAGAACTGGCTCAGTATTACGATTTCATTTTCGTAATGGCATATAATGAGCATTATTCTGTTACGGAGCCCGGCAGTGTTTCTTCCTTACTTTTCGTCGAAAATGCTATAGACGAAGCCATGAAAGAAGTATCCTCCGAAAAAATTGTACTTTGCGTCGGTGCCTATGGATTTGATTGGATAAAACAAACAACAGGCAAAAATACCAGCTATCTTGGTACGCCAATCACTTATCAGGCTCTGATTTCAAAAGCAAACGAACTGAATGAGCCGGTTTATTTCAATTTCAGTCAGGCCGATTTGACTTTGAAGTTTAACGACGACAACAATGTCGAACATGAAATGCATTGTATTGATGCCGCCGGCACATTTAATATTATCCGAACGGCTCAGGATTTCAATGCAGCCGGCGTTTCACTCTGGTATCTTGGTTCGGAAGACGACCGCATGTGGAAATATTATTCTCAGGATTTGAACGCCATGTTCCTGAAAATGAAGAATTTTGATTATAAAAAAATAGAATACATACAATCTATTTCGGCTGTAAGTTACGAAGGAAAAGGGGAGATTCTGGAAATGACCAGTATCCCCGATCACGGTCATGTGGCAATCGAATATAATCCTGTCGATGCATTGATTACCAACGAAACCTATGACGATTACCCAAGCTCATACATGATTAAACGCTACGGCGCAAATAATCCGAAAAAACTGGCCATTACCTTTGATGATGGTCCTAATAGTGATTACACTCCAAAGATTCTGGATGTATTAAAACAAAAGAAAGTTCCGGCAACCTTCTTTGTAACGGGTTCAAGTATTCAAAATAACATTCCGTTAATACGCAGAGAGTATAAAGAAGGACATGAGATTGGTAATCACACGTTTACGCATCCAAATTTGGAGCTTACAACTGATACGCGCGAACGAATTGAACTTCGTTCCACACGACTGCTGCTTGAAAGTATTCTGAATTATTCCACGCTGTTGTTTCGGCCTCCCTATATTACCGATGCAGAACCAAAAACACTTTTTCAGATAAAATCACTGGCTATTGCCCACGACGAAGGATTTATTTGTGTTACATCCTATATCGACCCGAACGACTGGCAGGAAGATGTTTCAGCCGATACAATCGTTGCGCGCACAATTGCGCACCGGAAAGATGGAAATATTCTCCTTATGCACGATGCCGGTGGCGACCGCTCGGCAACTGTAAAAGCATTGCCGGCAGTAATCGACACGCTCCGGAGCCTCGGCTATACTTTTGTTTCGGTATCCGATTTGATGGGAAAAACCCGCGATCAGGTTATGCCGCCGGTTCAAAACAAATTCCGTTTCACCGATACGCTCGATCTTACATTCTTTACACTTACTTTTATCTGGGAACATTTCCTCGATGGATTCTTTGTTGTAGCCATTTTTCTTATTATTTTCAGACTTCTTTCGATTGCTGTATTGGCTATCGTACAGCGTCAAAAAGAGAAGAAAGACGAAAAACGCAAACCACAAAATTACTATCCAAAAGTAAGCATTATTGTTCCGGCATACAACGAAGAAGTGAATGCAGTTCGTACGGTGGATTATTTATTAAAAGCAACTTACCCTGATATTGAGGTGATTTTTGTCGATGATGGGTCAAAAGACAGTACTTTTGATATTGTAAGCAAAACTTTTGCCGGTAATGAAAAAGTGCGGGTTCTTACCAAACCAAACGGCGGAAAGGCTGCTGCATTGAACTTTGGAATTGAAAAAGCATCGGGTGAAATATTGGTTTGTATCGATGCCGATACCATTCTTCCTTACGATGCTATCGCAAAGATGATACCGTTTTTTGCCGAAGAAAAAGTGGGTGCTGTTGCCGGGAATGTACGTGTTGGGAATACTGTAAACTTACTTACTAACTGGCAATCAATTGAATATACAACCAGTCAGAATTTCGATCGCCGTGCTTACGATGCCGTAAATGCCATTCTGGTAGTGCCTGGCGCTATAGGAGCTTTCCGTAAAACGGCAATGGAAGTAATAGGTGGATTTACAACTGACACATTAGCCGAAGACTGCGATTTGACTTTACGCATGCTGCGTTCGGGATATGTAATTCGCACATGCAATGAATCACTAGCTCTTACCGAGGCTCCTGAAACAGTGAATAATTTCATGAAACAACGTTCGCGCTGGACATTCGGGATGATGCAAAGTTTTTGGAAACACCGCGATTTATTATTCAGTTTCAAGAAACCGAATATTGGATTAATTGCTTTGCCTAATCTACTTATTTTCAACTTTATAATACCATTCTTCTCCCCGTTGGTAGATATACTCTTTGTTATCGGGTTATTCTCACGCGATGCTGATCAGTACATTTTCTTCTATCTGTTGTATTTCTTTGTTGATTGTGTAATTTCATCTTTAGCTTACCACTACGACAACCAGAAATTTGATTTAAAGAAAGCACTTTTTCTCTTTGCTCAGCGGTTTGTGTATCGTCAGTTGCTGTTTTATGTTCTGTTCAAAGCCTATATGAGAGCACTTAAAGGTGAATTGGTTAGTTGGGGAGTTATTAAACGAACAGGTAACGTAAAAGAGTAAAATTTACAGCAAGTAACTGCAATTTGCAGAGAATCATAAATTTTTAAACAGCTGTAAATAAGACACATATTTACATAAAAAGCAAAAAATAACGCAAAAGGTTGGCAAGTTTCATATTTTGCGTTATTTTTACGTCCGTTTAATTATAAATTAATACCACAAATTATGGCAGTAACCATCCGCGAAGTAAGCTCAAAGAAAGAATTAAAACAGTATATCTGGTTTGGCATTAATCTCTACAAAGATTGTGAATTTGCGGCACCTCCGTTATTAATGGACGACCTGCTCAATCTGACAAAAGGTAAAAACCCTGCTCTTGATTTTTGTGAAGCTACTTATTATATGGCTTTCAAAGACAATAAAATAGCCGGACGTATTGCCTGTATAATCAATCCTGTTTCGAACGAAACATGGAATGAAAAACATGCCCGTTTCGGTTGGTGTGATTATATTGATGATGTGGAAGTTTCGACAGCACTTTTTGATACAGCCATAGCATGGGCAAAGGAACATGGAATGAGTGCTATTCATGGTCCGCTTGGATTTACTGACTTTGACCGTGAAGGAATGCTCATCGAAGGGTATGATCAGATTGGAACAATGGCTACCAATTATAATTATCCTTATTACGTTAAACATATAGAGGATTACGGTTTTGAAAAGGATATTGACTGGAAAGAATATAAGATTACTGTACCGGAAGTTTTCCCTGAAAAATATTTCCGCATTGCCGATATTGTAAAACAAAAGTATAATCTAAAGTCGGTTAAGGCTAAATCCAGAAAAGAAATTGTAGAGAAATACTCACTGAAAATCTTTGATTTACTGAATCTGTGTTATTCTCATTTATATGGTTTTACTAAATTAAACCAGAAACAAGTTGACTTTTATATCAAATTGTATTTTAGCTTTTTCCGTCTGGATACAGTTTCTATTGTTGTTGACGAAAAAGATGAGGTAGTTGCACTCGGAATTGCTATGCCAAGCTTTACCAAAGCTCAACAGAAAGCAAAAGGAAGTTTGTTCCCATTCGGTTGGTATCACATGCTACATGCACTCAATAAAAACGATGTGGTTGACTTGTATCTGATGGCTGTTCATCCTGATTATCAGAATAAAGGTGTGAACTCAGTTATGTTTGCGGATATTATGCCGGCCAGCGCTAAAAACGGTTATAAATTTGCTGAAAGTAATCCTGAACTGGAAACAAACATGAAAATGTCGTCACAATGGGGAAGCTTCGAACATGTAAACCACAAACGCAGAAGAGCTTATATTAAACATTTTTAATCAAATAACACATTGAGCAGTACTAAAACTACTGCTCAAGTTTTTTTATGAGACTTGGCTCTTTATTCTTGGCTCTAAACTTTACAAAAAATGACACGCAAATTTGATTTTTTAATTATTGGCAGTGGAATTGCAGGCATTAGTTTTGCACTGAAAGCTGCTAAACACGGTAAAGTGGCTTTGCTTTGCAAGACAACTCTAAGCGAATCAAATACTTCGTATGCTCAGGGCGGAATTGCATCAGTTACACATGATCCTGATAATTTCGAAAAACATATTGAAGATACACTGATTGCCGGTGATGGTCATTGTGATTTAGCTGCTGTTGCGAAAGTAATACAGGAAGCACCTTCACAGATTGAAGAATTATTAAATTGGGGAGTTGATTTTGATCGGGACGAAGAAGGTAATTTTGATTTACATCGCGAAGGTGGGCATTCAGAACACCGTATTTTGCATCATAAGGATAATACCGGTTACGAAATTCAGGAAAGCCTTATACGTCAGGTTAAAGCCCATCCCGAAATTGAAGTGTACGAACATTATTTTGCTATCGAAATTCTTACGCAACATCATTTGGGTGAATTAGTTACGCATCACACGCCCAATATTGAATGCTATGGGGCTTATGTGCTCAATCTACAAACAAACAACATACACACCTTCCTTTCCAAAGTCACCATGCTGGCTACCGGAGGAATCGGAAGTGTTTATTCCACTACCACAAATCCCGAAATTGCCACCGGCGACGGTATTGCAATGGTTCACCGTGCCCGTGGAGTTATTAAAGATATGGAATTTGTACAATTTCACCCCACTGGACTTTACCATCCGGGTGAACGACCAACTTTCCTGATTTCGGAGGCCATTCGTGGTTATGGAGCAGTTTTAAGAACGCAGGATGGCAAACAATTCATGCAAAAGTACGACGAGCGGGGCTCACTTGCTCCGCGCGATATTGTTTCGAGAGCCATCGATAATGAAATGAAAATTCGAGGACATAATTTTGTCTATTTGGATGTCACCCGCATGGATTCTGAAGAAACAAAAACACATTTCCCGAATATCTATACAAAGTGTCTCGAATCTGGTATTGATATAACGAAAGACTTTATTCCGGTTTCACCCATTCAGCATTATCTGTGTGGTGGTATAAAAGTTGATTTGAGTGGTCGCTCTTCAATAAATCGCTTGTACGCAGCCGGAGAATGTTCTTGTACTGGCCTTCATGGTGCTAACCGCCTGGCGTCAAATTCATTAATTGAAGCTATAGTCTACGCTGATGCAGCAGTAAAAGATGCAGCAAAAAGACTTGATTCACTGACATATAATGAATTTATACCTGACTGGAACGATGAAGGTACCTCGCTTCCCGAAGAAATGGTATTAATTACCCAAAGTTTCCGTGAAGTAGAACAAATAATGAGCACGTACGTTGGTATTGTTCGATCCAATTTACGCCTGGTTAGAGCTATGAACCGATTGGAAATACTTTATAGGGAAACAGAACACTTATTTGAAAAATCAGTTGTTTCACGCGAGATTTGCGAACTCCGAAACGTAATCAGTATTGCTTACCTTATTATCAAACAGGCATTATTGCGCAAAGAAAGCCGGGGGCTGCATTACACGGTCGATTATCCCGACAGAATGCGACACGAAGGTTGATGTATTAACTAAAACAGAGACCGTCAAAGGAATAAAAAATAAGCAAAAACTATTTTAATTCCTTATTATAATCCGGAGAAATGCTGTAACTTTGAAGTCTCAGATTTTTTGTTGAAAAAGAATCGGGATAAATATCAATCAGACAAATGAAACTTATACTTAGCTTTTTATTTTTGTGTATGTCTGTTGCTGGTATTCTTGCTCAAAGTGCAACAAAAAGCGACAACCACACATCCAATCAAACCGTATTTATACGGATTGAAGGAAATCAGAATGGCTGGGCAAGAGCTGATAATGAAACTTCTCAGGGAGCCGCTTCAGCTGTATCTGGGACAGAAAATGTGAGTTTCAATGGAACCTCTGATGGCATTTACATAACCATAAACAGCGGGACCAACAAAATTAAATTATTTGCACTAACCGGACAGTTGCTATTAGACGGTGACTTAACACAAGGACGTTTCTTTATACCAACACGAAAGGGAATCTATTTTCTGAAAATCAATAATAAAAGTTTTAAAGTTATTTGTAAATAAATTTCTAATTATGATCAAACATATTGTTTTTTTCCGACTTGCCGACGATGCAGAAGGCAAATCAAAAGCCGAAAATGCTGCAATTATTAAAGTAAAACTTGAAAATCTCAAAACACTCATTCCACAAATTTTTTCAATTGAAGTAGGTATTAATGTGCCAAATTTGCCTAAAACAGATTTTGATATTGCACTTTATTCTGAATTTGATAGCTTAGCCGATTTGGACATTTATCAGGCACATCCCGAACATATAAAAATAGCTTCATATATTGGAAAAGTTAGAACTTCCCGTGCCGCAGTTGACTATGAAGTTTAACTATTTAGATTCATTCTAAATTTTATTAATTAACATGTTGATTTTTAACTTATTAGGATTAAGTATCTGATTTTTAGGTAAATTTATTTTTATTTGCTAAAAAATATCTTGATTTTTATTTGGTTACTATAAAATTTCATTTTATTTTTGCAACAACTAAAACCAAATTACTAACCCTTCTAAATCTAAAAATCATGTCAGTTAACAAAGTAATCCTTGTTGGAAATGTGGGTAAAGACCCCGAAGTTCGTTATTTAGAAAAAAATGTTGCCGTAGCAAATTTCACCCTTGCAACAACTGAAAGAGCGTATAGCACGCAAAATGGAACTCAGGTTCCCGAACGTACTGAATGGCACAATATTGTTGCCTGGAGAGGTTTGGCAGAATTGGCGGAAAAATACATCCGTAAAGGAGGTCAACTGTACATTGAAGGAAAAATTCAAACCCGCTCGTGGGAAAAAGAAGGCATAAAGCGGTATACTACTGAGATTTATGCCGATACTATTCAATTGCTTGGCAAAAAACCTGAATCAACAGAACAGTTAAGTTCTGTAGCCGCAGCACCTGTTGACACTATACAGGCACCACCACATGTTGAAGATGACCTTCCTTTTTGATTTTATTAATCAAAGGATAATTAGCAATTTCCCTTTTTAAAATTTAAACTCTGACTTTTATTAGTCCTTTTAAAGACATATTTCAACAAAGAAATATGTCTTTTTTTTTGGATCTGAAAATTATATATGCATTTTAGGTATTCAAAAGTCAGTTGTTGGCAAGGAGTGGTGCGATTGTCGTACAATTAGAAAAAACAAAAACGCTATTAATCTAAATATCAGATTAATAGCGTTTTATATTGCGGTACGGACGGGACTCGAACCCGCGACCTCCGCCGTGACAGGGCGGCATTCTAACCAACTGAACTACCGAACCAGGTTAAAAACTTGCTGCATTATTTTCAAATGCGGTGCAAAGATAAGGCAAATTTTCATTTCTACAATAGCTATCAGGTATTTTATGATAAATTTCAATTGAAATGATTTTGGCCAATATATGAGAAATCAGAAAATGAGTTATTTTTTCAATCTCTCCAACAATAATTTTACTCCTTTTTCAACATCAAGTGTTTCATTTAAAGCTTTAATAAAGGCGCTTCCAATAATGGCACCCGAAGAATAGTAGTTCACAATGTCAATAGTAGATTTGTTGGAAATACCGAAACCAATCAAGCGAGGATTTTTAAGGTTCATGGCATTGATACGGTTAAAATAGTCCACCTTATCGTCGAACGAACTTTGTGTGCCAGTTACTGCAGCAGACGAAACCATGTAGATAAATCCGTTAGTATTGCTGTCAATCATGCGGATACGTTTTTCAGAAGTTTCAGGTGTGATAAGGAAAATAAATTCCAGTCCGTAGCGCTCAGCAATTACTTTGTATTCGGCCAAAAAGTCGGACATGGGAAGGTCGGGAATAATCATTCCATCAACACCAACGCGATGGCATTCCTTGCAAAATGCTTCGAAACCAAATTGTATAATTGGATTGAGATAACCCATCATTAGCAATGGAATATGGATATGGGCACGCACTGATGTTAGTTGTGCGAATAGTTTGCGAATGCTCATACCGTTCTGTAGTGCTTGCTGACTACTATTCTGAATTACAATACCATCAGCCATTGGATCAGAAAAGGGTACACCTATTTCCACTAAATCCACTCCATTTATTTGCAGGCTTTGAAGCGTTGGCACGGTATCTTCCAATTTAGGAAAACCGGCAGTAAAATATACCGATAAGATATTCTCCTTTTTTTGTTCAAATAATTGATTTATTCTATTCATGATTTTCTTTGACGATGGACGACAGACCACAGTCGACAGTCCTATATTTTTATAGTTTGATTAATTGCAGCTGAGCTAATAACGCCCGAAGGGCAAATATCATTTTTTTATTTCCTTCAAAAACCCTCTCAAGAAATCCACATTCTTCTCTCCCGGTTTCACTTCAAACATACTGTTCAGGTCTATACCGGCAAATTTCTGATGTTCAATTTTCAGAATAGCTTCTGCATCGTCGGCAGCAATGCCACCACTGAGTAAGAATGGCGTTTCGCCTACATATTCGTCCAGCATTCCCCAATTAAACTTCAGGCCAGAGCCACCATAAGCGTCTGTTTTGGTGTCGAAAAGAAAATAATCACACGCTCCTTCGTAAGCCTTCGTCACTTTGAAATTATAAGCCTCAGCAATTGGGAAAGCCTTAATAACAATATAACCTGCCTTGCGAAGCTCCTTGCACATTTCCACCAATTCAGTTCCATGCAGTTGTACGCCATCAAGGTCGTACTTGGCAACTGTCGTCAGGATATTTTCCAGGTTTTCGTTCACAAATACGCCAATCTTCTTTATTGACTTGGGTAAAGCATTCAATGTGGCAATATCCAGGTAATATGCAAAGCGAGGCGATTTCGGGTAGAAAATAAAACCCATAAAATCAGGCTGCAAATTGGCAATTTCACTTATGTTTTTTGGGATTTTCATCCCGCAGATTTTGATTTTCATTTAATAAAAGATATATACTTCGTTGATATGAATTTCATTGATATTACTCCCTTCTGTCGTGATATTTCAACGTAGTTAATATCGTGCGAAGCACAAATTTCACGTAGTATAATATCATTTCAGTCCTGTAATAAACCTCGCTAATGCCTCTGCCGGATTGTCTTCTTTCATAAAATTTTCACCCATCAGGAAACCTTTGTAACCCACTTTGCGAAGCTCTTTTACTGTTTCGGGTTTGGAAATTCCGCTTTCGCTTACTTTGACAAATTTGTCGGGTATCAACGCAACCAGATCAAACGAAGTCTGAATGCTTTGTTCAAATGTTTTCAAGTTGCGATTATTTACACCCAACATATCAATAAAATCATTGGCATGTGCAATTTCTTCGGCATTATGTATTTCGAGCAACACTTCCAAACCAAGTTCATGGGCTTTTTGAGCGAGCATATGAGTATCTTCAACAGTCAGTGCTGCAGCTATTAATAGCACAACATCAGCTCCCATTGCTTTTGCCTCGTAAAGTTGGTATTCGTCTATCACAAAGTCCTTACGCAACACCGGGCAAGCAATAAATTGCCGTGCTGCCATAAAATCCATTGATGTGCCACCAAAAAAATCTAAATCAGTTAGTATGGAAATTCCGGAAGCACCGGCATCATTATATCCTGAAGTCACCTGAATCACATCGGCTTCTTCATGAATCCAACCCAAGGAAGGGGATTTACGTTTAAATTCGGAGATTATTCCTGTTTCCGAATTCAATAAGCTTTGCTTCATCGACAAGCATTTGCGGGAAAAAGCAGGTGCATTTTGGAGAACAAAAACAGGTGTTGAAAGTTTGCGGGAAGCTACTTCAATGGCTTTGGAGGCTAATATTGTAGTGAGAATATTAGCATTATGTCCTAAAGTGGCGTGAGAATTACTTTCGTCTCCTGAGATTTTATCTGACATATCAAAAAATAAAAGTTGGCCTATATATTGTTGCGCTAAATTGGTTGTTTATTAATCAAGTTTTAAAACTTCCAAAAATGCTTTCTGCGGAACTTCCACATTACCGATTTGTTTCATGCGTTTTTTTCCTTTCTTCTGTTTTTCAAGAAGTTTACGTTTTCGACTAATATCGCCACCATAACATTTGGCAGTAACATCTTTACGAACGGCTTTAATGGTTTCACGTGAAATGATTTTTGCTCCGATAGCTGCTTGTACGGCAATGTCAAATTGCTGACGTGGAATTAATTCTTTTAGTTTTTCGCACATCCGTTTTCCCAGAGATACAGCATTATCCACATGAATCAGGCACGAAAGCGCATCCACCATCTCACCATTGAGCAGAATATCCAGACGGATAAGTTTCGATGGACGAAATCCGTTCATGTGATAATCGAATGAAGCATAGCCCTTTGAAATACTTTTTAAGCGGTCATAAAAGTCGAAAACAATTTCTCCTAGTGGCAAGTCATAAATCAACTCCATGCGATTACCGGAAATATAATTTTGTTTTACCAGTTCACCCCGTTTACCTAGGCAAAGTGTCATAATCTGGCCAATATAATCGGTGCGGGTAATAATGGAAGCGCGGATAAAAGGCTCTTCAATACGGTCGATAGACATAATATCAGGCAATCCGGATGGATTATGAACCTCAATCAACTCACCTTTGTTTGTTATTACTTTGTATGACACATTGGGCACGGTTGTAATTACATTCATATCAAACTCCCGGTCGAGTCGTTCCTGAATAATTTCCATGTGTAGCATACCCAGAAATCCGCAACGAAAACCAAAGCCGAGTGCCACCGACGATTCTGCTTCAAAAGTCAGGGATGCATCATTTAATTGCAATTTTTCAATTGAATTTCTCAAATCTTCAAAGTCTTCTGTTTCAATGGGGTAAACACCGGCAAAAACCATTGGTTTTACTTCCTGGAATCCCTCAATATGGCTTGCGCAAGGGCGTTTAACATGCGTAATGGTATCACCTACTTTTACTTCCTTCGATGTTTTGATACCCGAAATAATATAACCCACATTTCCGGCACTCAATGTTTTGGTTGGTGACATTTCCAGTTTCAAAATACCGATTTCTTCTGCGTTATACTCTTTCTCTGTGTTGACAAACTTCACCAAATCACCTTTGTTGATAGTCCCGTTCACAATTTTGAAATAGGCAATAATACCGCGGAATGAATTGAAAACAGAGTCGAAAATAAGACACTGCAAAGGTGCTTCAGGGTTGCCCTTTGGTGCAGGAACTCGTGTCACGATAGCCTCGAGAATATCCATAACACCCATACCGGTTTTACCGCTGGCACGCATAATTTCCTCCGGTTTACAGCCCAACAATTCCACAATCTGATCTTCCACTTCCTCGGGCATGGCATTATCCATGTCCATTTTATTCATTATGGGGATAATTTCCAAATCGTGCTCAATAGCCATATATAAATTGGAAATAGTCTGAGCCTGAATACCTTGTGTTGCGTCCACTATGAGTAAAGCCCCTTCACAGGCAGCAATAGAACGTGAAACTTCGTACGAAAAATCAACGTGTCCGGGCGTGTCAATCAGGTTGAAAATATATTCCTCGCCATTCAGCTTGTAGTTCATCTGTATGGCGTGACTTTTAATAGTAATGCCACGCTCACGCTCCAACTCCATGTTATCAAGTACCTGAGCCTGCATTTCCTTACCGGCCACGGTGTTGGTATATTCTAAAAGTCGGTCGGCTAAAGTACTTTTCCCGTGGTCAATGTGGGCAATAATACAGAAATTGCGGATATTGTTCATTCCTAATGTTCTTCAAATGTTGGTTTGGTCTGCAAAAGTACAAAAAAAACATCAATTATAAAGATGGGTGCTGATTCAAAATTGGTTACAAAAAAATCCCCGACAAACTAATGCCGGGGAATTGAGATAGTATTTTCAATCCCTCGTTATCATGATTAATGGACTCATTTCACGGTATGCAGCATTTTCAAGGATTCGTTTTCCCCGTTTATCGATTTCGCCACTCACAGTCCCGACAATAGCGATTCCGTATTTAATCTTCTTTTGCTTTAAAACATCACGAGACCGCACTGAAATTGTCAGCGTTTTCTCTGTTTCGCCGGGGAAAACTTTTACTGCATCCATCACTATGTTTCTATTTTTTGGATAAACCGATAATTCAATCGTTTCTTTGAAATCAGGATTTCGCTTGATTCTGACAGGTATCGAGATAGTTGTATCACCTTCGGCAAAAGATATCTGGTACTCGCTACCGTTATACAAATGTCCGGGGAATTCAATTCTGAAAGGTGCTTTGGGTGTAACTTCAAGTGAAAAACCGGCTGCCGGGATATTGTGATGATAATAAAAAGCCTGCATCATTTCGTCGGCTGCAACAGCATTCTGGGATTTACCATCGGATTGATTTTTAGAGTCGAATAACGAGGCTGAAAGTTTCAAATCGTAGTTTCCTTCACGACTACCTTCGGGAATAGTGACCGAAACTTCTTTCTTTTTTGATCCGGAAAATAATTTCAAATTACTTAGTTTTGTGCCAAATGGCAAACCGCTAAGATTTAATTCAATGGGTTTATTCAATTTTTCTTTGGAATTTATAGTTACCGTGAAAATTGAAGTCCCGCCACGAGGCACTGAAAGAGTGGCCGGAGAAACAAACACTTCAAACGGCAGCGTGACTTTCTTTTTTTCAAGCACATAGAAATAATCGCTGCCCCTGTTGTCCAGCACATCTTCAACCTGCAGGTAATATCTACCCGTTATTTTAAATGTATAGGTTAGTTGCGGGTCGGCATGAAAAGTCATTAAACCCTGCATGTCATCTTCCAAATCGTCAGCCTCGGCAAGCTGCTTACCAAACTCATCAAACAAGCGTAACCTACCATCGAGCAACGACCCAATTCTGCGTGCCATCACTACAAAAGTCACAGTTTCATTCGCATCAGCCAGATAGAGGTATTGCTTCGAACGGTTTTTTAAATCGAGCGTATCGAAAATCACCTGATTATCGTTAATCTGCAACTTGGTTTTTTCATTCAGCAGCAAATTGGTTGATTTACTTACTCCCCAAAATGGTACAGAATTCGAGATTTCAGCGTTCAGGCCAATAGCTTTCACTGTATTATAACCTTCATTTTCGGGTTTAAAACTCAATTTATTGGATTTCAGATTAACTCCGGTAAATGTAAGTTCTGTTTTTTTTCCAACTTTTCCGGCTGCAGGATAAACCGATTGAACAAACGGAATTTCGCCCAGTTCGATGCGATAAGTAAAATCTTCCCGACCCCGATAGATAGCATCGTGAATTGACAAAGTATAGGTATCATTTTCAGGTACTTTCAGAATAATCGTTGGGTCAACATTATACCGAAAATCATCGCAGTAAGCCACTTCCTTTCCTTTAATGTTTTTCAGGCTGATAACCGACTGAAACCAACCCGGCACCGCATCGGCAATAAACGGAACAAGTGCACGGGCTTTAACCGAAGCCACCAGCGTTATCCCTTTTTCAGCCCTGAAACTAAAATAATCGGTTTCGCCCGGCAAAATCTGACCACATAAAACGGCTGGTAATTTTTCTACAAAATTGGGATTAATGATGAGTGTAGAAACGCCTGTTTCTGTTACATTGGGATATTGACCTACTTCAAAATTCAGTTTGTTTGAAATTCCAACAGGCGATTGCAAACGTAAATCACGCAAGCCCGGTTCAGCATTCTTATCAATTGTTATGCGGATATTGAGCTGGTCGGCAAGTTGTGGACTGCTTTGGTCATCAAGTTTGCGGAATTTTTTCTTTTTGAACGAAGTTTGCTCCTCTTCTGTTGGTTTGATTATTTCAGCCTTCACCCCTCTTCCACTCACTATGACGCTCGTAGCTTTATTCACATTCAACCCTCCAACAACGAGTTCAGCAGTCGCACCACGTTCTGCTCCAGCAGGATAGATATAGCCGACTGACATTTTTTGAGCCTGAATGCTTGTTGCTGAAATGAGTATTACTAATAACAAGCTTCTGATTTTCAACATATTTCGTATCATACTTATTTCTTTATCAGTTCAAGCAGCAAACCATTACTCTGACCGTTTTTACCCAGTGATGGCAACATCGGCAAATTTCCTTCAATCGTGTGTGGCAACGTGCCATAAGGATCAATGCCCATCAGTGTATAAACCGTACCAATAAGATCGCAGGGATACACTTTTCGTTCCACGATATTCTCGCCGGTAGCATCCGTTTTGCCCACAACTTTACCGGGAATAAAACCACCACCGGCAACCAGATACGAAAATGCAGTTCCAAAATGGCTACGACCACCGTTCCAGGGAGCTTCCCACAAAACACGTGGTGTACGACCAAATTCACCTCCACACATTACTATGGTATTCTTCAAAAGACCTTTTTCATCCAAATCGGTCAACAACGCCCATAAGGCTTTGTCTAGCTCGGGAAGCATTTGATTCATTTTCTGGAAATGGACCTTGTGTGTATCCCAACCTGTAGTGCGAACATTGATTACATGTACACCCGCCTCAACCAATCTGCGTGCCACCAAACAGGATTGCCCCAGTCGGTTGACACCGTATTTTTCCCGCATTTCGCTGGTTTCGTTCTTCAGATTAAAAAATTCCTTCAGTTTTCCACTAATCAATTCTACATTTTGAGTCCTGAGCGATTGAACGGTCGCTGCATCTACCTCGTGCATTCTGTCTTTATTCAGCGTTTCAAAACTGGCAAGCAAATTCATTCTTTCTTTGAACTTATCAGCTGGGACATAGGTATTAACCAGACCTTCCACCTCAAAAATATCCTTTTCGGGCATGCCCTTGGTGTCGAACGATTTGAAAGAATTTCCCAGAAAACCACCCTCGTTGAAACGCGTATTAGCTCCTACAACCGAAATGTATAGAGGAAGAATTCCTTTGTATGAATCTTTCAATTTATACGAAATGGCAGCTCCGAATGACGGATAAACCACTGAGCCACCACTCTGGTCACCTGTAATCATGGCATAATGTCCGGTTTCGTGACCATTGAAACCATGTGTCATGCTTCGAATCAGGCTGAATTTGTCGGCAATTTTAGCAAGTAAGGTGAACTTTTCGCCAAGCACTATTTCTGGCACATTCGTTTGTTGCACGTTTTTATAATTCCCGTAAATGTCGCGCGAAGATTCCGGTTTCGGGTCAAAAGTATCGGTTTGCGATGGTCCGCCATCCAGATAAATCAGAATAACTGATTTTGCCTGTTGTGCTGTCAATGAACTTATTAGCAGCATAAAAAGTGTGATACTCAGAATTTTTATTTTGTGCATAATAAGTCCCGTTTAGTGGTTATATAAAAATTCAGTGCTATTTAGTTCCAACCATGCCAAATCGTAACACAATTGTTTGGTTGTCAGTTTGTTTTTTGCTGCATACGAATTATAAAGCTGAAGTTCCTCGATTGTGGGATAGCGCGACAAAATAGTGAGTGTAACCGCTTTGCTGATATCATCCACCGTTAGCTGAGTTTCACACAGCTCATTCAGCATCGGACTTTTCTTGATTTTATTCTCAAGTTCCGAAGAATTCATCAGAAATAGCAATTGTCTGGCATTCAAATCCTTAATATGCTGTCTCTCTAGCGATACATCCCTCGAAGCCCGTCCGAACAGTTCCAACGTAGTATTCGAAACCGTTGCATCACCCAGTTCAAGCGAGTGAGTGCCAATAGGAAAATAGGAGAATGGCTCAGGAACGCGGCTGCTGTATTGATCGGAAATTCCTGTAATATCGGCAATGGCATCCACAATCACTTCGGCATTGAGTCGTTGGGAATTAGAAGTTCCAACACCCGAATTTGCACACTGAAAAGGATAAGACATCAGAATTTCACGCACAAAAGCTTTCATATCATACCCCGATGCAATAAATTTATTAGTCAGGTAATTAAGCAATTCCGCTTTCGATGGCGGGTTTTGTGCACCCCAATCATCCGGCTCATTCACAAGCCCCTGTCCTAACACCCAGTACCAAAGTCGGTTTGCCATCACGGCAGCAAAACGCTTGTTGGATGAAGCAGTCAACCAGTCGACATAAACTTTGCGCCAGTCCTCATTTTCAGTCAACGTGAGCGATTTACCTTCAATTAGTACAGGATTGGTCAGTGGTTTCAAGTGATAATCCACATAAACGATTTCCTCTTTCCATTCCTTGGTGTTTTTGTATCGGATTTGAGAGAAAAACAGCTTCCCCTAATCGGTCGGTTTTCGGTTACCCAAAAAGAGCAGCTGAATATTGCGGTAAATATTGTCGGGAGTTTTACGGGGAAAGGCGCGGAAAAAATTGACCTCCGGCACTCTGAAATTACTTCCTTTCGAAAGCAGTAACTCGCTAACCAGTTGATCATAGGGCGTATTCGAAGTCAGTTTTTCATGCACCCATCGGTTATAAGCCTGAACACCGTTTGGCCACAAATTGCTTGGAAATTCTGATTTTATGCGGAGCATATCGCCCCAGAGATTTCCGAAATAAGTGATGTATTCGTCCGATTCAAGCAGTTTATCAATCAGTTTCCGTCTTTTGTCGCTATCAGTTGAATTCAAAAACTCAGCAGCCTTGTCTTTCTTTGGCAACTTACCGGTTACACTCAGGTACGCCCGACGAAGAAACACTTCATCGCTGCATAAAGTAACATTTTCAGTTTTTGGAACAAAAAACGAATTAATGTTTTGTGCTTCGGTAATAGTGGCTAAAAAAAACAAAACGAAAGCAATCAAATAAATTCTCATTCTGATTGTAATTTAAGATTCAGTAATAGCAATTCCCTCTATCTCAACCAATAATTCCTCCCGACAAACTCCTGCACACACATAAAATGCATTGATCCCGGGCAATTCAGTTTCCAACACGCTGCGTACCACTTCAAAATCATCAGTTTCCTTTACATACACCCGCAAATGTACAATTTTTAAATCACCGGAAAAATCAATTCCGTTTACTTTCAGGTTTTCTGCCGAAATCAAATGCCGGATAAGTGCAATAGTATGAACGGTTTGATTTTTAACGTCGTCATTTCCCAGGCTTTTCTCACCTAAAATAGCTGCCGTTCCGGAAATAAAGCAACATGCCGAGTTACGGCTAACAATAAGTTTTGCACGCTCAAATTTAGGTGTCTCTTTTTTCTCAGAATCACCCAATACCGTTTTGGAATAGCAGTGTGCAGCAAATTGCAGTGAGTTATTGACCGGGAAAATTCGGGTTGTGTCATGATACTTTACAGCAATTAAACTCACAATCACAGCACGAATATCCATCGAAATGCCGGTTGCAGCAGGATAACCATTTCCCCATTTTGCCGTAGCATAAAACCGGGCACGTTCGTTGTTAAATTCCTGGTAATTCTGATGATTATTTTCAACTCCGGTAATATGACCGATATAATTCCATTGTCGGACAATGTTTTGAGCAGTCATAGAACTTGCCTGAAGAATTTGCTGGAGTTTGTTGAACACATCTACACTCTGCTCACCAATCGACTGTTGAATGTTATCTGACATCAGGCCTTCGACCAGCAAAGCACTGAATTGGTCTGTCTCAATGCTAAGATAACGGCCTTGGGCTAAATCGTGATAGCTGACTGCCAAAGTACTTATTGAATCGTGAAGATAACCCACTTCGGCTATGAGGCTATGTTCATTTTTGGGCGATTGAGCCAGATAATTAAATAGTGGGATTCTTCCGAAAACATGTTGAGCAGTTTGTCTGATTATTTGTAGATTAGACAAATAATCATTCTCTGTAACGAGTCCAAAGATACTGATGGTCAGCACCTGTTCTTTTTCGGGCACTTTTTCAAGTAGTTGTATTACGGTTTCTGAAAATCCGGCATTCGTAGCCGAAAAAGAACGATAATTGATAAACAGCATAAATGGTTTACAGGAGTTGAATGGATTATTTTACGACTTACAAACTTACAAATAACATTTTGAAAAAAACTGTTCTGTTATTATTAATATTGTTAGACTTTACTGAAAAGAAATAGTTTAATTCAAGCTACAATAATTCGTTAAATAAATGCAGTTGAGAATCAATCCTGAATTTCCGTAAATAATATCAAGTTCAGATCCGAATAACTTATGTAAAAGGACTTATTCGGTTTTGTTTCAAAATCTAATAAGTTTAATTTGAAAACCTGATAAACATCGCTTGTTACAACTTTTTACAGTATTTTTGTGTTTAGGTTTATTGAATACCTAATTACACGAATCAAAAAACGAAACGACAGAATGAGTCATATTCCTGTGAAACCGAACAAACTCGGACTTATCCAATTAAAAAACATTGATTTACAAGAAATAGTACCGTTTATTGACTGGGTATTTTTCTTTATGGCTTGGCGGATGTCGGGCAAATATGATGGTATTGAATCCGTTCACGATTGTGAATCCTGCAAAAAAAGCTGGCTTTACCAATTTCCATTAGCGGATCGACCTAAAGCTGAGGAGGCACTAAAGCTTTTTAAAGATGCCCGGGAAATGTTACGGCAAATGCTCGACGAGAAAATTGTTTCGGTTCATGCGAGTTTTGGGATTTTTCCGGCTTATGCAATTGACGATGACATTTGTATCGAAAATGAAGGCAAAACCATAACCTTGCCTATGCTTCGTCAACAACATGCTTCTACCGATGGATTTTGTTATTCGTTGGCTGATTTTGTAGCCCCTAAAAATGATTATGTCGGAGCATTTGCCACTACCATTCAGGGCGTGGAAGCATTTGCCGAAAGCTTTGAGAAAGACGATGATGTTTATCATTCTATTTTGGCTAAAACTCTTTCTGACCGATTGGCCGAAGCTGCTGCTGAGTGGATTCATTACAAAGTTCGTAGGGAATACTGGGGTTATGCGAAAGATGAGAATTTGACTATTAAAGAAATGCTCAAAACTCAGTACAGTGGTATTCGTCCGGCTGTGGGATATCCTTCATTACCCGACCAGTCTATTATTTTTGAACTGGAACCACTGCTTAAATTTAAGGAAATAGGCATTGAACTCACTGAAAATGGAGCTATGTTTCCAAATGCTTCGGTATCGGGATTGTATTTTGCACATCCAAAATCAAAATACTTTATGATTGGCAAGATTGATGAAAATCAATTTGCCGATTATGCCCGACGCTGTGGCAAATCGACCGATTTACTTCGAAAATGGATGGCTGCCAATCTTTAATGAGCCAATTTACCAATATTTTAATCATTTTCTTTCATTAGCACATTGGCACATTAGCATATTGGCACATTAGCACATTTTTTTCTTACCTTTGCACATTCATTTATCAAATAATCTAATGCGCATCGATATCATTTCCGCCGTTCCTGAATTGCTGGAAAGTCCACTAAATTATTCAATTATAAAACGAGCCAAAGAAAAGGGTTTGGTGGAGATTTATGTGCATAATCTTCGCGATTATACTACCGACAAACATCGGAGGGTGGATGATTATGCATTCGGATTTAGTGCGGGCATGGTCTTGCAGATTGAACCGATTGACCGCATCATTTCTAGATTGAAAAGCGAACGGGATTATGATGAGGTAATTTATACATCTCCTGATGGTGAAAAGTTTGACCAGAAAATGGCTAACCGACTTTCAATGTCAGGCAACCTGATAATTCTTTGCGGACATTATAAAGGTATTGATCATCGCATTCGTGAACATCTCATTACCAAAGAAATTACCATCGGCGATTATGTGCTCACCGGAGGAGAACTTCCGGCAGCCATAATGACTGATGCAATTGTGAGGCTAATTCCGGGTGCTATTGGTGACGAGCAATCGGCTCTTTCTGATTCGTTTCAGGATAATTTGTTGGCACCGCCTGTTTATACGCGTCCCGCTGAATATAAGGGTTGGAAAGTGCCTGAAATCTTGCTATCAGGGCATCAGGCTAAAGTGGACGAATGGAATCATCAGCAATCTGAAGAACGAACAAAACGCCTTCGACCAGATTTATAACTAAAAATCACAACTGAAAAAACATATACTATGATAGAAGACTCTTTTTTTTATTTTTATCTTATTGTCATTAATCTACTCGGTGGAATTATATTCGCATACGATAAATTTGCGGCAATTACCAAGCGAAAAAGAATAAGAGAATCGGTATTACATTTATTTGAAGGCTTAGGAAGTGCGTTTGCGAATCTGTTGCTTATGTATGTTTTACGTCATAAAACGAACAAATCATCCTTTTATAGGTGGACATGGATATTTATGATGTTGTGGGTGTTTATTATTTTACTGACTATTTTGTATTGAAAAATGCTTCATTGAAGAATAGTACTTAAATATTTTTTTATGATAAAAATTAAAGTAGGCATAATTGGTGGCGCAGGCTATACAGCCGGCGAATTGTTACGCATTTTGATAAACCACCCGAATGTGGACATTGTGTTTGTGCACAGTAGCAGCAATGCAGGAAATAGGGTGGCGGAATTCCATAGTGGATTAATCGGTGAAACAGATTTGACTTTTTCGTCGGAATTGCCATTGAATGAAGTAGATGCGCTTTTTCTTTGCTCGGCACATGGTGACAGCAAAAAGTTTTTGGGAGTTAATGATGTACCTGCTTCTATAAAAATTATTGACCTTTCGACCGATTACCGAGCTAAAAGTCCGAGCCATGATTTTGTGTATGGATTACCTGAACTCAATCGGGATGAAATAAAGAATGCTACACGGGTAGCGAATCCGGGTTGTTTTGCTACGGCCATTCAACTGGCTTTGTTTCCCTTGGCAGCGGCCGGTTTGCTCACCGACGAAGTTCATGTAAATGCCATTACCGGTTCTACCGGAGCAGGTGTCAAACCTTCGGACACTTCGCATTTCAGCTGGCGCAATAATAATATTTCTATTTATAAAGCTTTTGATCACCAGCATTTGGACGAAATCGGGCAATCACTTCGTCAATTGCAGGCCGGTTTCAAAAAATCAGTAAATTTTATACCGGTTCGTGGAAATTTTGCACGAGGAATTTATGCAACCACTTACACAAGTTGTGCATTGAGCTTGGTGGAAGCAAAGAAATTATATGTTGATTTTTACAAAGATGCAGCATTTACTTTTGTTGTAGATAAAAATCCGGATATGAAGCAGGTGGTCAATACCAATAAAGGAATTGTTTACCTCGAAAAGCACGGGGATAAACTATTAATTGTTTCGATGATTGATAATTTATTAAAAGGGGCGTCCGGGCAGGCAGTGCAAAATATGAATTTAATGTTCGGATTGGACGAAAAAACCGGTTTAGCGTTAAAATCTATTGGATTTTAGGGAATAAACTACTAAAGTATGTTATAAAACATACTTTTACAACACTTTTTCTTGAAAATGCTTGGTTTGTATTTCTAAACGCCGTATCTTTGCATCGTGATTTTTTCATAGTATTAGATTTAAGGTTAACAAAGATTGGTAGTAAGGCGTTACTACCTTTCGCGTTTTTAAGAGGGTAAGTTCTCCAAAACAACATACGACGAATTCCGATTTATTTCGGGGTTCGTTTTTTTTATCTTATCTCGATTATTTTTTTTACTTTTGACAAAAATATAATTTCAATGAAACGAACAATGACAAAACCACTATCATTAAAGCACAAAGGAAGATTGTATTTTGTCAGGGAGTTCAATTTGACCTTAGGTATAAAAAAAAATAAAAACAGATGAAAAATAAAAGTATTCAAACCGAAATAGACGCCTGTTATCTGTACCGTAAATTGTCAGAAAACGAGTCGGATGAGGCAGTTGCGAATGTTTTCAAGCAAATGAGCGAAATTGAGCAAAGTCATGCCGAGGCATTTACACGTAAATTAAACTTGCCGCTTGAGAATTTAATTCAACCTTCGTGGCGGGCCATTACACTAAACCTGATTGGAAGGATATTCAGCTATGATTATGTGTTAGGTGCCTTAATGGATACTGAAAAAGGGCTTTCGAATGCCATTATAAAAACTAAGGAAAAAAATAAGCTTGAAATTACCGGTACAGAGTCTAATCATGTAAAAATTCTGTGGTCGATTCTGGAGAAAGATAAAAATATAAGTGGTGCACAACATGCTAAATTTGAAAAGAAACACCGTTCGGTAGGTGGTAACGCTATTCGGGCAGCTGTACTAGGCGGAAATGATGGTTTGCTTTCGGTTTTCAGCCTGGTGATGGGTGTTTCGGGAGCTACAGGTGGAAACCATAGTGTGATGCTGGCAGGCATTGCCGGTTTGTTGGCAGGAGCTTTGTCGATGGCATTGGGCGAATGGATTTCGGTGAAAAGTTCACAGGAATTGTATGAAAATCAGATGGCCATTGAACTTGAAGAACTTGAAGTAAATCCTGAAGGAGAATTACGTGAACTGGCACTGATTTATGTGGCCAAAGGCATTCCAGAAGAGCAGGCTTTTTCTATGGCGACTGAGATCATGAAAGATACGAGTCATGCACATGCAGTGCTTGTAAAAGAAGAACTTGGAATTAATGAGGAAGAACTAAAAGGTTCAGCCATGGAAGCCGCATTTTATTCTTTTGTTCTATTTACTGTTGGTGGGATCATTCCTCTGTTGCCATTTATTTTTCTGACCGGAATTCAAGCTATTATTGTAAGTGTAATCTCGAGTGCTTGTGGATTGTTTCTGATTGGAGCAGCCATTACGCTGTTTACCGGAAAAAATCTTTGGTTTTCAGGTTTCCGAATGGTGATATTTGGATTGATAGCTGCTGCAATAACTTATGGCATTGGCGATTTGATCGGGATGGCGATAAAATAAGTTGAACCTTGTATAACTAAAAAGGAATTCATGAGTTTTCATGAATTCCTTTTTTAAGTTGCGGAGGCTCGACTCGAACGAACGACCTTTGGGTTATGAGCCCAACGAGCTACCACTGCTCCACTCCGCGATATTTTGTGAGTGCAAAAGTACTGTATTTTTTCTAATTGGCAAATCTTTGACTGTTATATTTTTACATACACCGAAAAACCAAACTTATCTTGTTGATTTATAGTTTGTTTTAGGTTTTTGAATACGGTATTAAAATCAAAAAGAAAGTGGAATAGCTGAATTTAACTTCCTGAATCCTCTTTATATTTCAATTATTATTGATATTCCTCCATACTGATGGCTCATATTTTATGTTTGTAATAAAAAAAATGCTATATTTGCAACTCTTTTGAAAAATCGAATTATTAATGTCTTATCTTAAATAAAATTTCCCCATGCAAAACAAAGGACTTGTCAGACTGTTTGCGATATCTCTGGCTTTAGTGTGTATATTTTATCTTTCTTTTAGTGTTGTTACTAGTCACTATAACAACAAAGCAAAGGAGTATGCCAAAGGTGACAAACTTAAAGAGTACAACTATTTAGATTCACTTTCAAGTGTAATTGTTTGGAAACTCCCATTATTAAAGAGTGGATATACATTGAAAGAATGTCGTGAAAAAGAAATAAATCTTGGTCTCGACTTAAAAGGAGGAATGAATGTAACTCTTGAAGTATCCGAAGCCGATATTCTTCGTTCGTTATCAGATTTCAACACCAATCAAAACTTCAATCAGGCACTGGGCAATGCTACAGAGCTTCAGAAAACAAACAGCCAGAAAGCGTATATTGATTTGTTTGTAGAAGCTTACACTAAACTTGATCCAAATGCTAAATTGGCAACTATTTTCAGCACGTTTGAGCTTAAAGATAAAATTTCGCTTACTACAACGAATGCAGATGTAATCAAAGTGTTGAAAACAGAAGTTGAAGGAGCTATCAGCAATTCATTCAACGTATTACGTCAGCGTATTGACCGCTTTGGTGTGGTTCAGCCTAACATTCAGAAATTAGGTAATGGTCGTATACTGATTGAACTTCCGGGGATTAAAGAACCTGAACGTGTTCGAAAATTGCTTCAGGGTTCTGCTAATCTGGAATTTTGGGAAACCTATGATTTAAATGAAATTATAAATAATGTTGTTGAAGCAAATAAAGTATTGGCAAAACTTCAGCTAACAGGAGGTACTTCTGCTGCAAAAGACTCTATCTCTAAAACTGCAGCTGTAGCAACTGATAAAACTATTACGGCAAAAGCAAAACCACTAAGCGATGTGGATAGTCTGAAAGCAGCATTGCAAAAGAAAAATGCCGCTTCAACTGCTAATGCAACTGACTCGGTTCAGCAAATGGAAAAGAACCGCAAAGAAAATCCTTTGTTTGCTATTCTTCAGGTAAATGCACAGGGTGGTCAGGCTGGTCGTGGTCCGGTTGTAGGTTATGCTCACAGTAAAGATACTATTCAAATAAACAATTATTTTAAAAACAAACAGGTTCGCGAAATTTTACCACGTGACCTTGGTTTGCGTTGGTCGGTAAAATCGCTGGATAAAAAAGGGGAGATTTTTCAACTTATTGCAATTAAGATTACTAGCCGTGATGGTCGTGCCCCACTTGGCGGAGATGTAATTACCGATGCCCGTGCCGACTTTAGTCAGACTTCAGCATATGCCAACGTAAGTATGACTATGAATGCTGAAGGTTCAAAAACCTGGGCTCGTATGACTAAAGATAATATCGGTAAATCTATTGCTATTTCGTTGGATGGTTATATCTATTCATTCCCTACAGTAAATACGGAAATTACAGGTGGAAGTTCACAAATCACCGGTAATTTCAGCGTTGAAGAAGCAAAGGATTTAGCGAATACCTTAAAATCAGGAAAAATGCCTGCTCCGGCACGAATTGTTCAGGAAAATATTGTTGGACCAACTTTGGGACAAGAAGCAATTGATAATGGTTTATTATCATTTATAATTGCTTTTGTATTAGTACTGCTTTATATGATACTATACTACGGTGTAATCCCCGGACTGATTGCTGATATTGCATTGATTATAAACGTATTTTTTCTGTTCGGAGTATTGGCATCGTTCGGAGCTGTTCTTACCTTACCAGGTATTGCAGGTATCGTGTTGACACTTGGTATGGCAGTGGATGCCAACGTACTTATGTATGAGCGTATCCGTGAGGAGATGAATAAAGGCAAAACCATGCGCAAAGCGATTGACGATGGTATTGGTCATGCTCTTTCTGCTATTATTGACTCGAATGTAACAACCATTATTACCGGTGTGATTCTGGCATATTTCGGAACAGGTCCTATCAAAGGTTTCGCTGTAACAGAAATTATCGGGGTAATGACTTCATTCTTTACAGCTGTATTCTTAACCAGATATATGTTGTATTTATATGCTAATCATGAAAGTGCAAAAGAAATCACCTTTATTACCGGTGTTACTAAAAACTGGTTTAAAGACATGAAAGTTGATTTTATGGGTATGCGGAAATGGTTTTATGGATTATCAATCAGCCTTATATTAATTAGCTTTATATCCTTTGGAGTTCGTGGATTCAGTTTAGGAATTGACTTTTCGGGAGGTAGAAACTATGTAGTTGCTTTTGACAAACCTGTGAGTACTGACGATGTACGTCGTAAACTTGGTAATGCTTTCGAAGGTGATGTTCCTCAGGTAATTACTATTGGTTCTGACAATCAGGTTCGTATAGCTACTAAATACAAGATTAATGACAACTCTCCTACCATTGATAATGAAATTGAAGGTAAAATCTACGATAATCTAAAACCATTATTAAAAAGTTCAATAACCAAAGAGCAATTTATTAAGGAGAATATTAAAAGTTCGCAAAAAGTTGGACCTACCGTGGCTGATGATATTAAACGATCTGCTATTTGGTCGGTGATACTTGCTATTTTTGGTATTGGATTGTATATTTTTATTCGTTTCAAAGAATGGGGTTATGCCTTAGGTGTTATCGTCTCGTTGGCGCATGATGCTATAATTGTTTTGGGTGCATTCTCATTACTTTATGGATTCTTACCGTTTTCGATGGAAATAGATCAGGCCTTCATAGCAGCTATTCTGACGGTAATTGGTTACTCTGTACACGATACGGTAATTAACTATGACCGTATTAGAGAAAATGTATTATTGTTCCCAAAACGTGACAGAATATCGCTGATTAACCTTTCTGTAAATGAAATGTTAGGACGTACATTCAGTACAACAATGACAGTGATTTTGACTTTACTTTCAATGTTTATTTTCGGTGGTGAAACCATTCGTGGCTTTATTTTCGCTATGTTATTTGGTATCATTTTCGGAACATATTCTTCAGTATTTATTGCTTCGCCAATTACCGTAGAAATGGGCAAATTAGTAAGTTTAGCTAAAGCAAAAAAAGAAACAAAAAAATTATCGGATACTAAAAAATAATTCAGTGAATTAGGTTTTATAAAAGCCAAAAAAGCCTTATTGATTTAGTTCAGTAGGGCTTTTTTGTAGTTTATCCATAAGATTCTAAACAGCAGAACTTTAAATTAACATGTACAAATTTTGCGGACATAAAATTAATTATGTAGTTTTGTAGCATTAAATTGATTCCAGAAACTATTTCTGCCCGAAACGACTATTTGATTACTAAGTTTATTTATCCATTATGAATAAAGATTACGATAGGGAGTTCAATCAAAATGTTGATAAAATTCTGAAGGAATTATATTTTAATTCCAAGAAACATATTTCCGGCAATAAAAGCATGATTATCAAGACCGATAAGCGTTATGTTGACTATATGACAGATATTGGGCTGATAAAGCATATTAACCTGCTTTGGGGTGGAGAATATGATATTACCTTAGATACTAAAGGATTTGAGGTATTCGAAAAATACAAAAACTGGTACGATTATAAGAAAAAAGTACTGGATAAAAAGCAGAAAACAGAAGAAGCAAAGAGCATTGTACAACGTTATTGGTGGGTTTCTATTGTCATTGCATCTGTAGCACTTATCATTTCACTGTTGGCTTTGTTCTGCGTTTATTTTGATTAAGCCAAAACTAAAATTCGTGAAAACTACAAAATAACAGCTTCATAATTTATTGATTATGAAGCTGTTATTTTGTATATTGTGAAAAAAGCAACTTTGTAGATCTTAAAAAGATTTTGGTTATAGCTTAGATAGGTTTCGAGTTTTTTTGAACTTCCAAATTCCATACATTGCTGACAAGCAGAACAACACAATCCAACCATCACCCACGGGAATTGGATCACCAGTTGGATCACCACCGGGGTCAGTTGTAGGGTCAGTACCAGCACCAACCGATTGTTTATTTGTAGTATTAGTAGACAATAAAGACAAATCAGTAGTTAATGAAATCAATCCGGGAGATAAATTTGTATTTGATTTATTTTTGGAGTTTTTACCTGAAAAAGTGTATAAGTCACCTCCTATTCCTGAATTAGTATTCGAATTAGCTGAAACATGATCAGCCATATTAGAAATCTGATAACCCTGGTTATTAGAACTGGAGCTGAAACCAGTATTATTATTTGTAAATGCTCTCTTTAATCCTCCATTGTTGTTGATATCAAGCAAAGAATTTTCGGATGAACCTGAATTTCCATCGCCGCTGAATCTTTTCTTATTATTATTAATCGTAATTTTACTTGTATTATCTAATTTGCTTGAATAATTAATGGCACTGCCATTAAAAGCAACTCCTTGATTAGCAATATAGAATCGTTTTGGTCCGTACAGTTCAGGACTACCAAATGGAGAATAGAGAACAGCCAAGAGCAAACCTGCCCATGTCAACACCCAAACTAATATGTTTTTTTGTCTTTTATCCACTTTATTATCTGACAATTAATCTCTTAGAAAAATCCTCTTTAGCAGTGATAACTCTAGCTATATAAGCTCCAGGCACTATGCCCGAAAGGGTAATAATACCATTGGGAACCAATGGAAGTTTTTCTAAATAATGACCTGCAATATCATAAATCATGATATCTCCTTTTGAATTATCAAGGTTTTGTACAAAAATATTTCCGTTGCTGCTGAAGACCTTAATCTGACTTTCCGTATCCGGGGCATTTTCTTCATAATGGCGTGCCACTATTTTAAACCGTTTATCAGTCAGTGTTGAAGATGTAGCTGAGAACGAATAGGTTGTGCCACTTTCAGTTACATCTATTGTTTTGTTATCGAGTAAGTCAACCAAATAAACACCAGCATATTTTGATTTAATATTGGTATGTGTAAATGTCAAATTATATTCAGTGTCTTCACCAACCAGAAAACCAATTTCAGTATCATTTATATCATCTACTGCATTAACCTGATATTTGCCATCCGGTTCAACAGCGTAGATCTGAGGTGAAAGTGCAGAACCTATAAATTTGCTTCCATCCCATCCATTATTAAATGTTCTTGTGCATCCAGGTTGACTGATTAACCATAAGCGATCGGAAGCTTTCCTTCCTTTTACATCAATAATAGTTGAAACCTTATCAGTATTACCAAAAAGGTTGTTATTAATCCCTTTTATTCTATGTATTGCTGAGTCAAAATCTACTACAATAGAAGTATACCGAATTCCAAAAGTAGCATTGGAAGAAAGATTTTTGGCTTTTATTAATACCGACTGCATCGAAGCTATTTGTGCAGGAAGAGTAAATTGACCTGCAAGATTCTTTGGAACAGCTATATATTGTCCGGCACCCAGACCAGAAGTAGTTCCTGCATCGGGTAACCATTGATTATATGTGCCTGTGTTATACAAATATGCGGTGCTCTCAACATCAGTGCCATAATCTAAATCATAAATTGAAATACCCGCAGTATACGAATTTGCATAAACATGTTGTCCCGGGTACAATGCTGTAGGAGTAATTGCCATCTGACCAGAGCTAAAGTCGCTTGTGACTAAAGTGCCCTGAAAAACAATTGTAGTTGGGGCAGCCTGACAAATTTCATATCCATAAAATGGATCTAATGTTGAATCATTTGCGAGCTGTATCCAATGATTTGTAATGTTAGTACCTATTTCATACCATTTTCTTACATAAGATCCCATAAAAGTAGGCATAGCCGTTACTGTAGTAACCGGTATCCCAAAGTACTGCCATTTATACTTACTATTTATGGGTTGGTTCAAGTCCCATGAAGCTTTTGAATACATTTCTACAGTTGCGTTAACGACTGTGTTTTGTGTTGGTTGATTGAAATGTAAAGAACCATTTGCAAGTGTAGAACTCGACAATATATCTATCCTGTTAGGATCTCCATCGGTTATCGTATAATTATTTACTTCAAGTCCTTTTGCTGCGGGAATTACTAATGCTTTTGTAGTTGCATTAATTAAACTGCCAATCGTTCTGTTTTTATCGAGCCATAAATCGTTAATTGCCACTGAGTCAGTATTAGCAACAGTAGCATATTCGACATCATCACCCGGTAGCGGAACGTAATTTCCTGTCCAGTTTCTAGGTTTTGCCCAATCGGTATCAGTATAGCCATACCAGTAATTTGTTCGTGTAATTACTGTTGCAATCACATTTGCATTAGCCGGATTATTTGAAACGCAGCTTAGGCTTGAAGTCAAAACACATTTTATGGTGTCTTTATCGTTAGGTATATAAGTATAGGTTGTACTGTTAGTACCAACTGGACTACTATTTACATACCATTGATATGTTGGTGTACTTCCTCCGTTAGTTGGTGTAGCAGTATAGGTTACAGGAGTATTTTTGAAAACAGGATTCGCTGAAGCTACGACTGTCACACTGACTGGAACAATTGGATTGACTGTCACATCGGTAGTAGATGTTGCCGGTAAAATCTGCCCGAACACTATATCGTCCAAAGCAAAGTCATTACCGGCTAAAACAGTATTTTGATTTATCAATTCCAGGTTCAAAACCGTATTCGAACCCGCTGAAGCATTATAAAGGAATTGAGCCCACTGGTAATTTACCTGGGGTGCTGTATAAACAGGTCCGGCAGCGACTCCATTTACATAAAGTTGGAGTTGAGATGCATTTTTGGGAACCTGAGTTATATTCACTGTTTGTTCCCAATAGGTAAACGCATAAGTTGCGCCGGGAATAACAGGGACTGATTGACTCCAAACTACAACACCAGCCACAGGAGCACCATTAACAACCATTTGTAAGCCTCTGCCTGTAGTATGGTCGGGCCAAGTGGTAAAATCAGAATGTACAGAATGTGGTAGTTTTACCACTGTATAATCACCTTCAGGAACTAAAGCTGATGTGCTGGTTGTATCAACATAGGTATACCCGCTTCCGAAGCCAACTTTTCCTAACTCAAAGTCACCATTAAATACAAGATTACCACCTACATTTACATTTCCGGTAACTGTATATGTTCCACTCATTGATGCAGTTGCCGAAGTTAAAGTCGGATTTTGAGCTAAGGTGTAGAATGAATTTGGTCCTTGCCAGTAACGGTTTTGAATATCAGCCCCGGTACTTGTCAGATTAATGGTAGAACCTTCACAAAAAGTTCCACCGCCTCCGGCAGTAACCAATGGTGATACAAACACTGTACCGACTAAAGCTACATTCTTAGTGCCAGCACCTGTTGAAGCTACGGTTATATTTACTCCGGTATAACTACCTGCAGTTAAAGCGGATTTTAATCGTACATAAATTAAAGTAGGATTTACCCGTCCGGAAGTTAAACTAATAGTAAGAGGAGTAGATTGGAATCCGGAACCCGATGTTGTAGAAATTTCATAATTTGAAGGAGGTGTTACAATAATACCAGCCGAAAGCGATGTTCCACTAACCGTAAACTTTTGTTCGCTGGATGGCCCTGTGCCTTGCATATATCCAAAACCAGTCAAGGTAGAAACAGATGTGAGAACGGTTGGTGTAGAAGGGGACGAAGCAACTACTGTACCTGCTAAAGCAACAGTTTTTATAATTGCGCCACTAGATTTCAATGACACATTAGCTGGTCCAAAATTAGTAGTAATAGTATTTGATCCAAGTCCAGTAACCATCCTGACATAAATTGTAGTTGATCGTGTGGAAACCCCTGCTGCACGAGTAAGAATAATCGAACCGGTTGTAAAACCTGATCCCGAAGTAGTAGAAATTTCAAAGTTTGCAGGAGCTACAATTGTATCATTCCGTAATGTAGTTGATAAATTAGTTCCATTTAACACAAATGATTGTTCTCCGGAAGGACCAGCTCCGAAAGTATAAATAAAGCCAGCAAGATAGGAAGTGGCGGTTGTCAAAGTTGGAGCAGCAGTTACAGTTCCCGTCAATGCCACAGTTTTATCGGTAGCACCTACAGCAGATGCCGTAATATTTTGATTATGTGATCCCACACCCAAGCCAGCAGGCATAATTACATAAATGGTTCTACTGGCCAATGTTCCGCCGGTTGGGGTTAAAGTGATAGGGGTTGATGCATAACCCGATCCATTTGTCGTTGATATCAGATAATCCGATGGAGGTGTAACAGTAACATTCCCGGACAGATTAGTTCCACTTACTGTAAAGGTTTGTTGTGCGGTTGGGCCTTTAGTATAAACATAACTGAAACCACTCAAACTTGTTGGGGTAACAGTAATTGTAGGTGCATTACCAACAGTACCACTACAAGTTACCGTTTTTGTTGTTGCACCTGAAGCAGATGCTGTGATAAGTTCAGAAGTGCTATATGTTCCTATTGCCAATCCGGCTTTTAATCGAACATATATAGTTGTTGTGGGAACAGCACCACTGCTGATAGCTAAACTAATTGGACTTGTCGCAACAAAAGAAACTCCACTAGTTGTAGAAATTTCGTAATCAGTTGCATCTGTTAATGATATATTTGTCGATAATGAACTTCCTTTGACAGTAAAGGTCTGCTCTGATGAAGGTCCCGTTCCGTAAGGATAACTGAAGCCACTAAGAGTTGTGGTAGACACTGTTATAGTTGGAACTCCCTGAGCCAATACAAAGAAGCGGTTAGTTCCAATTAGATTTGAGTTGCTGATACCAAAGCCTCCTACAGTTCCAAACAGTGATGTGTATGTTCCGTTTACAGCTGTTACATTTCCAGCCAAAACATCATTAGGAGCAATAGAAGTGGTTTTACTAACAGAAAGTGTGGAATTAGTGAAATTACCGCTTGTTACTAATGCCCAATACTCTGTAGCACTTATAGCCGTTAAAGTGGCATCTTTCCCACCTGAAGAGTTTGTGTCAAAAGCTTCAACCTGAGCAGTAACTGTACCTGTTGTAGTTGTAGGATTTACAAGAGAGAATGGTAAATATGTTGTTCCTTTTCCAACTGGAAACAAGTACGTAGACCCTGATACTAAATTGGCGGGTAATGTCCATTTTAAAGGGCCACTTACAAATGATGTGATCGCGGTACTTGAAATGGCCGTGCTGGCAGTATTAGTAACAGACAGTAATGCCGATGTTGATGATGTCAAAATACCACTTCTCAATATCAGGTTATTTGTTACTGTAGCATTCTTGCCTAATGTAGTTCCTCCTGAATTGATTGTCAGGTTGTAGAACGTATTTGAAGCGGCAGTTCCGTCTATAATTTTTGCTGTTCCGGTCATATTGATAGTTCCTGTTCCCGGAGTAAAAGTTCCACCATTATTTGTCCAGTTTCCATTTACGGTATGAGAAAATGCTCCACTTGTGAAAGTAGTACCGTTACCGATAGTTACATCTCCATTAATTGATAATGCTACAACCCCTGTTGTTAGTGTTGTTGTTGTACCGGGAGTTGTTGTACTCAGCGTAAAGTTTCCTCCAATGGCTGTAGTTCCTGTTGCTAGTGTTTTTGTACCGCTTCCTGCGAGAGTCAGGTTATAATAGTTTCCAGTCTTTACAGTTTGATTTCCAGCAAAATTATAATTCACAGTATTTCCTACGGCAATAGCATTTAGGTTTGACAAACCCATTGCACCAGTAAAACTAACATTCAGAATTCCGGTTCCTCCCTGAGTCAGCGTGCCACCTGTTCCGTTTAAAGCTGTTGTTACAGTTAACGTTCCGTTATTTGTATATGTTCCGGTAATGTTAGCTGTAGGAATAGAAGTTAGGGTTGATCCACTGAGTATTTTATTAGTCCCTGTAAAGTTGTGCGATCCGGAACTTGCTGTAAAAGTATTTGCACTATTAGCGAAACTTCCTGCAATTGCTATAGTTGCCGCACCTGTTTCATTCCAAAAAGCACCTGAGTTCAAAGTTATATTCCCAGTAAAAGTTTTAGTTCCTGTATTTCCCAAAGTGAGTGTTCCGGTTACAGAGGTTGTTCCGGTAACACCTAAAGTCCATGTATTAGTAGCGCCTGTTGTAAGAGTAGTACCTGTTCCTACCGTTAAATTGCCAGCAATAGTTGTGGCAGCTACAGTTGTGGCAGTAGCAGTTCCACTTAGCGTTAAACTTCCTCCAATTGCTGCTGAAGCTGCTTGCAATGTTTTGATACCACCACCTGAAAGCCCAAGGTTATAATAAACAATCGGAGCAGTAGTTTGAGCACCTGCTGCATTATAGTTTACGGTACTAGTTGCAGCGGTAAAAGTTCCGGCTATACTAGATGTTCCGCCAATATTTATTGTACTAGAGCCACCATTTAATGTAGTACCTGCTGTGCTAGACCAGTTCCCGGATATAGTATGTGTAAGTCCGGCTCCCAAATTTAAGGTTCCGGTTGCACCGGTTAACGATAAAGTTGATGCATTTACATTTCCGGTGAATGTTGCCGTACCACTTGCTTTAGTACAGGTAACTCCACCGGTAGTAGTAAATCCGGCAATGCTCTGTGTCCCGGTTCCGTTTATTGTAATTGCTGAACCATTAGCAGTAAATGTACCACTATTATTCGTAAAGTTTCCTCCAAAAGTCAATGCGAAGTTACTTGCACTAGTATTGAGAGTAGCTCCGCTGTTAATGGTCAGATTAGCTGTCACTACTTCAGCACTGTTTATAGTAATTGCTCCGGTACTACCAATAATTATGCCTCCTGTTGCTACAAAAGGAGTAATCCATTCTGCACCGGCAGTACGAGCAGTTGCTGTATTATACTGTAATGTTGCAGCAGCACCGTAAGTTGGAGCAGCTGAAACAGTTCCTGTTTCTTCCATCGAAAGAATACCATTAACAGTCGGAGTTGTTGAGAATGTTTTTAATCCAGTTCCTGCTATGGTCAGGTTATTGAATGTATTTGTGCCGCTAATTGTTTGTGCTCCACCGGTAAGTAATACAGTACTTGTATTAGCAGTGAATAGTCCATTATTAGTCCAGTTTCCTGTAACAGTCAGCATGTTTGAAGCTGTAATGGTTAACGAAGAACTTGCATTAATTGTAATATTATCACAAGATGAAGTCGCTCCAATAACCGGCTTATTGGTTACATTTGGAATAATTACATCATCAGCTGATGTTGGAACCGCACCATCCGACCAGTTTGTTGCTACATTCCAGTCAGCACTTGTAGTTCCAGTCCAACTTTTCGTTGTATTCAGTATGCCGGTTGCTGCGGCGAAATATGTGGGATTAATATTGCTTGCAGCCGAACCTGTACCACCCCATGTGGAAGTTCCCTGTTTGACTCCGACAAAGTAAAGTGCTTTAGCTGTATGTGTAAGCCCTGTACCTAAATTAGCAACAACACCACTGCCAATTGAGAAATTATTATTGGTTACCGTTGCGCTTGCAAATGTTTTTGTTCCGCTACCTGCCAGAGTAAGATTGTTGAAGGTAGTTGCACCTGTAATCGATTGTGTTGTTCCATTCAGATTAATGGTACTTGTTCCGGCAGTAAAAGTAGCACTGTTACTAAAGTTCCCGGCAATATTATGAGTATAAGTTCCTGCCGTAAATGTGGTTCCGGTACCGATAGTCAAATCAGCGCCAATAGTCAAGCCGATTACAGCTGTGGTAGTTGCCGTGCCACTGAGTGCAAGAGTTCCGCCTATTGACGTAGTTCCCGTTTGTAAGGATTTAGCACCACTGCCCGACAAATTCAAATTATAAAAATTATTTGCATTTACTGTTTGTGCTCCACCCGTAAAGTTTACAGTATTTCCTGTTGCCGTAGTAGTAAGTGTAGTAATTCCCGCTGTTCCTCCAATATTAAGGATTCCGGTCGTTCCCTGAGTTACACCTCCTGTGCCTGATAAAGCAGTTGTTGCTGTTATAGTTCCGTTATTGGTGAGTGTAGTTCCTGTTACTGTCAATAAGGTTGCCGATGTTAATGTTCCGGAATTGCTGTAAGCACCGGTAAAAGTAACTGAGGGTATAGAAGTTGTTGTTGCTCCGCCGAGTGTTTTGGTAGCTCCGCTGAAAGTGTGAGTTCCGGTGTTTGAAGTAAAAGTAGTTGCATTATTTGTAAAGCTTCCTCCAAAACCAATAGCAGCAATTCCTGTTTCATTCCATACAGCACCGCTGTTTAGTGTAATATCGCCTGTAAATGTTTTAGTTCCGGTATTAGCCAAAGTAAGAGTTCCTGTAACATCGGTTGTACCACCTACCGCTAAAGTCCAGGTATTGGTAGCACCTGTTGACAGTGTTGTACCAGTTCCCACTGATAAATTACCGGTTATCGACAAAGCACCTACAGTGGTAGTAGTCGCTGATCCACTTAAGGTAAGACTTCCCAGTGTGGTTGTTCCTGCCTGAAGAGTTTTCACAGCACTTCCGGAGAGGATTAAATTATTAAAGTTCAATGCAGCAACCGTCTGAACACCGGCATTGTCATAATTAACTGTACCTCCGGTAAAAGTATTGGTGCTGTAATTAGTTGGGAAATTTGATGTGCCACCTATCAATAAAGTTCCTGCAACAGTAAGAGTTCCACCTGTAGTCGCACGGTTTGCTGTGAAAGTAGCTAAATCCAGACTTGTGCCCGAACCAATATTCAAGTCACCTGCTATACTTAAGTTTGCAACTAAAGTGCCAGTTGCAGTTCCTGATAATGTCAGATTTCCCCCAATTGTTGTAGTTGTGGCTTGCAAGGTTTTTGCACTTGTTCCTGAGAGAATAAGATTGCTGTAGTTAATCCCCGAAACCGTTTGAATGCCGGCATTATCATAATTCACGGTACTTCCGTTACTAAGCGTTGTAGTTGCAAATCCTGTTGGAAAATTCGTTGTACCCCCAACAAGTAAAGTGCCAGTAGACGAAAGAGTTAATGTCCCGGTTCCGACCATTGCAAAAGTGCTTAGATCAAGTGTTCCGTTGACTGTAACTGAAGATGCAGTAGCTGCAGCTGTTAAAGTAACCACATGTCCACTTTGAATGATTACTAAATTGTCTAAGCTCGAAGGTACACTGGTAGCAGTCACCCAACTTGCATTATCGAATGATTGTTGCCAAGTTGAAGTACTATTCCAATTTCCTGTTGTAAAGCTCCTGAAGTATTTTGGGGCATACTTTAAACTCATTCCAGTCATTGAGACCAAAGAAGTACCACTCATTGTTATTGAAGAAACATCTGTTACAGTTGTTGTAGGAACACTCCTGTATTCGGTAAAATTTCGAACTCCATCACCAGTTGCAAAAGTTTGTTCTGGAGTTAATCTGGTCCAGTTCACAGGGTTTGTCGATACTGTACGGGGTGTTGTGTTTGCACTACGCAAAGAACTGATAATTTCAACAGCCTGGTCACCAGCATTAATTGTAATACCGGTAGCATAAGCAAATGTAGTTACAGCAGTAGTAATACTATTGTAAGTTTGGGAATTTGTTATTGGAGATATTTGGTCAACATCATCATAAACTGCTGCATAAACAGTATTAACACAAGTAGTCCCTCCGGCTAAAGTTATTGCAAGAGTTGTATTTGTCGCGGCTTCAATCCCTGCTTCATTCAGATAATACAACTGAGTGTGTTGGCGAGTGGTTGCAGTTGCCATATCACCACTTACAGGAGTCATTGTCTGTCCTCCATAAGTGATTGTAACTGTACGTGCCCCCACTGCAGTTTGAGATGAAGCTATACCAACTACCAAAACACGATTAGTATTTGTTCCTGTTGGCACAGAATAGGTTAAGCCCGGAGGAGTATTAGCGGTATTGTTATATAAGTTTGACCAGGTGTTTAATGTTGTTACATCAGCATAAGCAGACATTAGTCCAATAGCCAAAAATACGATTAACATAGCTAATCGTACAGAAAAGAGGGACTGCATAGTCCTATAATTTTCAGGTTTATTCAAACGCTTAAAAATATTAGTTTGCAAATCAACATCAAAAAGGCTCATTGTCTTTATTTTGTGAGATATATTTTTATAAGCCGCAATAGACTTTTTAACCATTTTATAATGAATGAGAAAACAGAGCAAAAGTAATGATTAATAATGAATAACCAAAGATTAACCACTTATTTATGGAATAATTACTACAATTTGTACTCTCTAAACAGCTTTTCAGAAATTTTGTTCGGTTCTATGAAAAAAACATATAAAATTAAAGCCCAATATGGTTGATGATTATTGAGTTGTAGGACGATTATTTTGATAAATTAGTTCAATTATACCAACAATTCCGTCAAAATAATTTCATTAAATATTTGCGGCTGTTAAATGCCCTTATGCCAGAGTTTTGTAATTTTTATTATCTGTTATGATTACTCTTTTTTGAAAGAATTTCTTTCATTACTCAGTAAAACAGACAACTAACCGAATTGTTTAATAAATTAAATATTTAACTAACCTAATTTTTAATTGCAATAAATTTTCTGAGTTCAATTAAAATTCTTCAAGTAACTCAAATTATTGCTCTGACTTCTCTTAAATTTCGATGGCCGATGAAGAAAATTTTTTGGGTTCAGTCAATAACTATTTATGAATTTATTTAGCATGTGAAATACATCGAAATTTTAAAGTATGCAACTTTTGGTAGGATTGATTTCTACATTTTAAGTATAAAAACTGTATATTGAATATGAATATATGTTCCTCATATCCATTTCTTTAACGTTTTGGTTGTGTTAATTGTTAAATACTTTATACGACAAGTAAAATTTATTTGTAATAGTTACAAATATTAAAAAGTTAATTATCTGAATACTAAAACATTGAAGATGCCTAATTATACTGATAAAAATGAAAATAAAATAATTTTAAAATTAATAATCAAAAAAAATTGTGCGAATAAAAAAAGAGTTATTTTTGTAGCATTATTTCTATACGAATGTAGTATTTTTATTGCTGCATTTTTTTTCAATCGAGCGATTAAATATACAGTTTTACTCTACTGAAGTTGACAAAAAAACATTCAACTATTTTTAAAATGTAAAGATTTCAAATCAATTATATTAAAATTTTATTCACATTAAAAAAAATTATTTATTATGAGAAAAATTAATTTCTTTGCAGTTATGTTGTTATGTTCTGCAACAGTATTTGGACAAGCAGTTAAAGACAGAAATGTTATTCCTGTTGCAGTAAACCTTAATCAGGTAATGCGTATGACGATTACAAATGGTGGTAACATCGAATTTGTTTTTAATACCATTAATGATTACAAGAATGGTATATCAGCTGATGCTATTGGAGGAACTACTGGTGTTATGTATGAAACCAACTTCACCGTTTCATCTTCAACCCGTTGGAAGCTAACTTATGGTTCTGAAACTGCAGATTTTCAAGGAACAGATGATCCATCTCACATTTTATCGCTTGACAATGTAGGTTTTGCACTTTCTAAATCAGGGAATCATTCATTTGAAACTACGACAACAAAAGGAACAAGTGCAGCAGAACTTTACAGTCATCCAACAAAAGGTGGTCAGGAAGTTGCAGCATTGCAAGCTTATCCTACACTGTTGATTGAAGATAACAATAAACCAGGTTCTGCAGCTCTTTCTGATGCCGGTGATGCAAGTGACAATTCATTTAAAATGAGCTGGCGTGTTGGAACCAAAGAGAGCCAGGGGAAAACAACTCCAATGAACTCAGTAGCAATTATTGATCAAACTACAAGTCCGTCTCCAGACAGATATGTTGCCAGTGTAGTATTTGATCTTGAAATGGATAATTAATAAATTTATATCTGCATAACAGGAAGATTGATCGACATGGTTTATGTTGGTCAATCTTTTTGTCGCATATATTCAACCTGCTAACTGCCAAATGATTCCTTTCTATTTAAAACAAATCCTGTTTGTATTGCTAATTCTTAGCAGTAGTGAGCAGGCTGTGTCTCAAGAGTGGAATTATGCCCGATTAAATGTTATGTACGGCAGTTCCATACCTTTTAATTTTAGTACTATGGATAAAATTAAAAAAGGTGTAGAAATAAACCCGGGTACCCGCTTTGGGATTTCATTGGCGGATTCGGCCAGAGTTGGACATGTACTTCAAGGATTTGTACTTAATTTCAGAACATTCAATAACCAAAATGTAATAAAAGGTGATTCCTATTCTATTCCGTTAAACAGGATACGTGTTAAAGCTGAGAATGCTACCGGACTGGAATCGGGAACATCGTACGGATATTTGGATCTTTCATCGAATTGGATGCCTTTATTCTCATTTACCAATCTGACATGGCACGATTTGAACTGGGCAAATGCACAGCTTAATATCTCTTTCGAGTGTGGAAAACCAACCATATCGGGTGGAAATGGGAATTTATTAGGCGAAGAACCTGATTACTACAATGTGGAAATAGAATTTGAATTAGTGCCTACAGGATTGGGTTTTTGACTATTAATGACATGCTCTAATTCAGAAAACAGTGATTCTTAACAACAACTATTCCACTACTACTCTAAGGTCGTTAATGATCTTATGGATAAGTTGTAGCTTTCTGTTCAGCAATTTTAATAGTGCTTGTTATGCTCAAGACTCAGGCTTCAACATAGAAATGAGGTTTGTAAAATCAAACGATAGTATCAAATCGACCGATCTGTATTTTAATGTACTAACGATTTGTAACAGCTCTTCAAAAAAAATTACCGGAAATCTTACTTTTAATATTCCTGAAGATTGGAAAATTATCAGCTTTCCTACTGAGCAAACAGTCATTCTTCCTGGAGATACGGTTTTTGTTCCAATTCGTATATCTCCTAAATCCAATGCAATCGGAGGTATAGCATATATAATTAAGGCTAGCTTCCGCACATCCAAACAGTTAATCAGCGCCAACACCTATCTTACCTTGCCGTCTTTGATAAAATGGGAAATGACCACAAACAGGACCACTGCCTATATTACCGAGAGCAGCCCGAAAACGTTTTTCGAAATTAAGCTCACAAACAAAGGTAACACCAACGAACTGATAAAATTAAAACTCGATGCTGGAAAACTACTGTCTTTTAGTGAGAATTCAGTAAATAACATGGTTGAATATGTAAATCTAAAGGCATTCACCGATACAACTATTTTACACTCGGTATTCATTCAAAATAAACTTAGTTTTGCTGAAAAAATAAGGTATGAAAATAACTGGAAAGAGTCGGCCATAAAAGTGACCGCTGAAAGTGAAAAAAATGAGAAGAGCACAGCTATACAGATTCATAAACTCAACAGCAGTTACGTAAATCAACGACTTCAAAGTTCTTCACCGCTCAATCTAGATTATCAGGTTTATAATCTCATGTCGAACAGTGATGTACGTCACAATTTCAGATTATACGGGAGTTTGCTTTTCCCTGAAAACAGGGAGTTGCAGTATATTGCCGGTATTCAGAATTTTGGGATTGGGAATACCAGCGAAGTTTTTGATATTAATCGTCAGTTTGTATATAATTTAAAGTATACTGACAATCACAATAATGTACAGTTAGGTTATAATATTAGTGGAGGAAATTTGCACAGCATTAATGGGAGAGGTATTTCAGGAGTATTTAACCCTAATCGGCAAAATTCATTTTCGTATGCTGTGACTCAAAATCCTTATTCACAAATTATCGGTGAATTTGTTGGTTATAGCAAGTCATTCAAGAATTTTTCAGTAAATTCAGAACTAACTCACGACGGCATAGCCGATGGAACCTATCAAGCTACTTCAGGCTTATTGGGTATTAGTATGAGTTTATTAAAATATCATTCTATTTCTGTCCAGTTTCTCGGATCTAAATCAGACTATAACAAAACTTTGCCTCGAGACACCAGTGTTCTGGGTTACAGTTACAACATTAACTACAATGTTCGATATAAAAAATTCAATCTAAGATTGAGCTCGTTGAATTCCGAGCACAATTATATTCAGAATTCAGGGCTTCAGCAAACATACCTGGATAGCAGATATACAATTACTGATAATCTGGGGATGACGCTTTATGGAAGTCATCTTAAATACGCCATAACACGTTTCCCTTATAACTTTTTCAACTCAGCAAATTATGATACAAATGATAATTTCAGACTCAGCACTTCACTTAGCACTCCAAATGTCGTATATCAGTTAGGACCGAATTATATTGGTTCCATCCGTCAGTCATATAATTCTTTTACTCATTACAAATCTGAATATACAAGTTATCAGCCTGGAGTATGGTGTGCTGTAACTATTAAATTTGATGGGTACAGATCTATAACTCCGAATCTGACTGTCAGTAATATCCGTTTTTATTACAAAACAGATGATCCGGCTATGCAAAATTATTCATTCGACAAAAACATTTACTACTCGGCGGGTGTAAGTTATTTTGATAATGTCTGGAGAGTAAATGCCTATTATACAAGTGGGTCTACTACAGATTTATACCGGAGTGTGTTGATAGATGCGACGCCAACCATTACCCGAAGCATTCAGGTTCGCCCATCGTATGAGAACTTCTTTTTCAATCGGAAAATAAAACTGAGTGCCTCTATGAATTATGCCTATTACATGCCATCAGGACGTGAGAATGTTTCGTTTAATGTGAAGTACGATCAGTTTTTAAAAAGTGGATGGAATATTTCAGTCAGTGGATTTATGTACTCAAACACTCGCGTTGACGATAATCAGGGAAGGATAAGCACCAAAGATATCAATCTGGTAGTTGGAGTTACAAAGTCATTTAACATTCAACAACCACGAATTAAATACTACAACCTCAAAACTATATTTTTCAATGATCTGGATGGAAATGGAATAAAAACAGAGAATGAACCCCCTGTTTCGAATATATTGGTCAATATTCAAAAAGACCGGACTACTTCTACAACTCCAAGTACAATCCCAGAAGTTCAGTTGTTGTCGGATGTAAGTGGTGCTATTGAATATGAAAATCTTCCAAAAGATAAATATATGATAAGTTTCAACCCATTGGTGAATCTTCAGAGTTTGTATTTTTTGAATGGTTCAGAGCAATCTTATTTAAATGACAAAGACAGAATATGGTATGTACCACTTGCTGAAAGTTATAAAATAAGAGGAAAGGTTATTGTTGTGCGTGATCCGAACAGTTCCGAAGGGAAAATAGAACTCGGGGGTATCCGTGTAATTGCTACTGGGAGAAAAGGCGAGAACTATTCTGCCTTGACCGATAATTTCGGATCGTATATTTTAAATGTTTCTAAATCCGGCAAGTTTAAAATACATGTAAATAATGTTTTTGGCGCACAATTTATTATTGACTCCAACGAAACAGAGGTTCAGTTCTCGGATAATAAAACAATTAACCTTGACTTTACATTTGTTGAAAAAAAGCGTGGTATTCAGTTTGATGGTGGTGATGAACTGTTTAAGTTCAGCTCGCTTGGTGAGCAGTCCGAAACATCAGTTGTACGGGAAGAAACTCTGCAAGTTCAACAGCCAGTAGTAGAAGCTTCTAAAACCTATACTATTCAGTTGGCTGCATTAAAAACCTATCGCGATCCATCATATTTCAAAATGAAGTATCATATAAAAGAAGATGTACATTATACCGAACAGAATGGTTCTTATAAATACTATACTGGCAGTTATCCTACGTCAAAGGCTGCAAAAGTAGCCATTGCCAAAACAGGTATTGCCGGAATTCCGGTTGAAGTGGGCAGAACAGCTCAGACTCAGCAACTTTCATCAAATCTAAGATCTGTTAAACCGACTCAGGACAGACCAGGAAAATCTAACAGAACATTTTCAACCAATAATCAGGATGAAATTGCTTATGTAAAGGGTAATGAAGAAGAGATGCTAAAAACTGAACCGGGAACCAGGCTGCAAACTAAAAGTCAAGCTGCTACGGTAACTCAGAATCAACCCGAACAACCCGCGAATCTCAATAATCAGGTATTTATGCCCAAGACTGAACCGGCAAAGCAGGGGACTGATAAATCAACTCTTCTTGGTTATAAAAACGGAGACCAGGTAGATTTTATGATTGCTGTTTCCAAAAATCCGAACATTTTCACCATTCAACTTGATGAACTGAAAAGCTTCCGTGAGCCTTCATATTACAATCAAAAATACAAATTAAAAGAAAATATATATTATCAGGAAAGCCATGGTTTGTTTCTGTACTTCTTGGGCATGTATGATTCACTGGACGAAGCAAAAGCCGCCATTACCCGCCACGGTCTAATGGGATATATTGTTGGGATGGATAAGAATCTGCTGAAGAGAGGGAAGTGAAAAACAGGTAGCAGTTAACAGTCAATAATTAGCAGTTTTTTTATTCTATCTTGTATAAATAGCGTGAACATTAATCTCAGAACTCCCGTCGTACATATTATAATCAAAATCTATCCTCTTGAAATCGTTTGAAACAAGGCCTGTTCCTGATTTTACGGTTAGAGCTAGAATCTGTTGCTGTGTAATGGTCAGAGTCTTTCCGCTCAGATGTGCTAAGATAAATTCATTGACATCCTGATTATAAAAATTACTCATCAGATATTGAGTGGTATCGGTACGTTTCCGGTCAATATCCACCAGGTAATTTCGTGAGCCATATGCTGAACTCTCAGCACAGTGCCACGACCCGATAATAGATGTATGTGCCTGAGGCTCATTGCCAGTACACGAGATCAGAGTAATGCAACACAAAGCGATATAAAAAAAAGTTGTTTTTCTCATTCCACTACCTCTCCGTTTTTATACATTCTGGTTTCAACCAGTTTTCCATTTTTAGCATATCCTTTTACCAGTCCGTCACGCTGTCCGTGATTAAAGCTTATCTCTGTCATCACAACGCCGGTTGTATAGTATGTTATCCAGAGTCCGGTTCGGGAATCATTTTCGTAATTGCCTTTGTTTTTCAGTTCGCCGCCTTCATAATAAAACAGCCATTCTCCTGTGGCATTCCCGGTCTTATACGCTCCGGTTTGTTTCAATTTTCCATTCGGGTAAAATATGTTCCAGATACCATCCAGTTTATTGTCAATGAAGGTACCTGTGCAGTTTGTTTGTCCGCCTTTATAAAATGATTTCCAAATACCGTTTTTCTTATTGCTTAGATAACTTCCTGTTTCCCTCGGTGATAACTTGGTTGTATCGTAATACTCAGTATAAATACCGGCTATCTGATCGTTTTCATACGTACATTCATTTTTTTTATTTCCGCTTGGGTAATAACCGATGAGCTTGCCTGTGAGTTTTCCGTCTTTATAATAGCACGTTTTGTTAATAGCCCCATCTTCAAATTCTTTGTAATAATCAGTAAACAGGCCATCATACACCCCGGCTTTTTTAAGTGACTTTTCTTTAATCTTTCCATTTTCAAAATAGCTCGATGATGTTCCATACTCAACTCCATTATTGAACGATTTTACAAATCTTGGTTTTCCGTCTTCGTAAAATGCCTTGACTTCGCCATTGGGCATGTTATTCAGGTAAATTGTCGATTCCTGAAGTTTTCCGTTTTCAAAATATGTAAATGATTCACCGTTCAGCAAATCATTTTTATAGCTAAGTTTTTGTTGCACTTTACCTGAAGGATAATAATAATTCAGAATGCCGTTCAGTTTTCCTTCTGCATATGGCATTTCCTGTTTCAGTATGCCGGTTTCATAATAATCCTTCCATAAACCATTGAGTTCATTATGATTATAATTGCCTTCCTGCCATAGTTTTTTATCAGAATAATAAATAGTATACTTGCCGTGTTTCACCAGTGTGTCATTCCCCACACTAACAACTATATACGATTCCTTTAGCTGAGTATGCGCCGCATCATACCAGGTGTTCAGTGTTCTTTCCTGCGTATAAGCAATGAAAGAAAATTGAATAAGAAACAGAATTACACAAAAACGATTTATCATGAATTAATAACTACTTAATTTCTAACAATATTTGTGTTCCGCCGAGCGGTTGACGATGTCCGTAATCCAGAATAGCTGCAAGCGCATATTTACCTTTAGCCACTATTTCGGGCAGTTTTAACGTTAGTGTACGGGAAGCATCGGGATAAACCGATACTTTCATCGGATTAAATTTTTGCTCCTTTGCTGTCTGCATATCTGCCAATGCCAGATTTACATTAGCATCAATTACATTATCACCATTATTGGTTATAAGTACTTCAAACGAGCGTTGTTTGTCACCCGGTTTGGTAACTTCTTTCAATCCTGAAATGCTTGCTTTGTAATTACTGTTACTTCGGGGCGATTGTTTGACCAAAATGATAATGCGTGGAACCAACATAACCCCGGCAGCAAGGGTTTTATCTGCTTCAAAAGTAGTTTGCTCTCTGGCCACTTCCACCTGAATAAGGCACCATTTAGCCGTAAAACCATCTTTTGGAACAGCCATTAAAGCTTCTATTGTAGCCGATTGATTTGGGTTAAGTTCAATAATCGAAGGGTTGAGGGTAAGCCAATCGGCACACGACCGCTTGCTTGTTCCAAGTGGAATCCCTTTTTTGGTGCCATCTTTTTCCAGCACATAATCGGCAAGTTTCAGACTGTATTTCTGGGGTTTTCCTGAATGATTAATCAGGTTGATTTCCTTTTTCTGGATTTCGCCCGGGTCGGCGGTAAAATTCATTAATACCGGTGATACCTCAAAATCCTGAGAGAAAAGGTAAGATGTAAAAAATATGAAACAGAAAAGAGATTTAATACGAAGCATAATTTAATGTGGAATAAAAATGAAAGACAAAAATACACTTTTAACCCAATAAAATCAAACTTTTGTAGCATAATATTTAATAAACTCAGTTCGTTGTAGCAAAATACCTGTAGAAATATTGCTTGTTATGTTTACGAAAACATATGTTTTTCTAATAGGGTATCCCTCCCTTAAAAACATTATAATTTTTACAAACTATTTATTATCCTATGGCCAGTTTTAATATTTTAACAAACAACTTAAAACCTGTCAGGAATTCAATGCGATTGTAGTGTTTGGTGCTTTTCAGAATACCGGTAACCAGGAATTTCGTTACAACATCAGGGTTTTCGGCCAAAATATCGTATACTTTTTTGAACTGCTTTGCTTCTTCGGGTGAACGTGCTTCTTTTGCCTGAGTCAGAAATTCAGTACGCACCATGCCGGGACTAAGAATACCCAGTTGTACATTTCCGGTTTCCATCTCTTTCGAAACTGTTTTTGTGAAATAGTTCACTGCCCGCTTGGTGGTGCCATACAGACTTAGTTTATCCATCATCCGGCCATCACTGCCAAACCCTTCCATATTGAAAATCTTTCCGTATCCCTGTTTGGTCATAAACTGCGCTGCCGCTTTAGTGCCGAGCATCAGACCGTATATATTTATTTCGGTAATGGCTTTGATATCTTCCACTTCTAAATCCATAAACTTACGGTGAGGTTGTGGAACACCGGCATTATTTATCCATATATCTATCTTGCGGAACATATTCAGCGCTTTGCTGATAAGCTTTTCGTGTGTTTCGGGTTCATTCACGCTTCCCGTTACACCTGCCACATTTTCGCCGTATGCGTCTTTGAGTTTAGCAACTGCCCGTGCTACTTTCTCCGGATCGCGACCATTGATTACAACTTGATGTCCGGCTTTCAGAAATTCTGTTGCCAGTCCGTGACCTATGCCACGCGTACTGCCTGTAATTACAATTGTTTTCTTGTTCATACTATTCAAATTTGGCGAATAACATATTAAAATCGTCTGATTTTTTAATTTAGCATTTCAATATCAAAAAGTTTGAAGTTATGATAAACATTATTTTGGTTCATTCTATCTCAAATTTTCCACCATACTCACTCATAGCCTGCATAATCGGAAGTAGTTTCATGCCTTCCTCGGTCAGACTATATTCAACTTTTGGTGGAACTACTTCATAGACTTTTCGGTTTACAACTCCCTGTTCTTCCAATTCCCGAAGCACCTGAGAAAGCATTTTATCATTGATAGTAACCAAAATCCGTTTCAACTCGCTGAATCTTTTCTTGCCTTCACGCAAGTTCCAGATAACTATGCCTTTCCACCTGCCACCTACTATATGCAGCGTCAAATCAACTGGACAATAGTAAAAAGTACCGTTTAAATTATATCGTTTCATACCACAAAATTACTCGTTCCATCTGACTTTTTATACAGCACTTACCAAAAAGATAGTGCTTTCAATTTGGTAAGTATATAGGCAAAGGTAAGTATAAACTTTAATTTTGCAAGCACAAAACAATCAAAAAAATGACAAACATGGAAAAAGAACAAGTAAAAGAAACAGCGCTGGCTGTTTCAATAGCAATTCAAGATGGTCGATGGAATGATTTAGACAATTTGCTCGACGACAATTTCACTTACACAGGTGATGGATTTGTATTTAGCAAAGATGAATACATGGGTTTTATGCAGGATATGAAAGCTGCATTTTCGGGCTTGAAAATGGTATTTCCATCCATCCAAGTTGATGGCGATATGGCTTGCATCCGTTTTATTTCTACAGCGGTAAATACAGGTAGTTTTATGGGAGTACCAGCCAATAAAAAGAATTTGGAAATTCACGGGATTAACATGCGAAAAGTGAAGGATGGCAAAGTGATGCAGGAATGGCAAACTACGGATTTGCTTGGTGTTATGAGTCAAATCGGATTTGGTGCATTGTTTGGTTACGCTCTTTTTGTAGGTTTATTCAAGGTAAAACAAGCCCGTCCGAAAAGGAAATTATAAAGAACAATAGCTGCGCAAAATGATACTTGAAACTCAGTGTAAATCGGCTTTATCGAAGCACGAACATGAATTTCCTACTTCATGGGATGTAAATCCCTACAGAGGATGCACTATGGGTTGCAGGTATTGTTTTGCACAGTATTCTCACAAGTATCTGAATATGAGTAATTTCTTCAGTGATATTGTGGTAAAAACTAATATTGCTGAGATTTTATACTCGGAATTACGAAAGAAAACGTGGAAAGGCGAACAGATAAAGCTGGGCGGAATTTCAGACATTTACCAACATGCCGAAAAAAAGTACAAATTGCTGCCACAACTAATCGATGTGCTGAAAAAAACTCGGAATCCGGTTTTTATTCAAAGCAAATCAACGTTGATTCTCCGTGATTTTGAGCTAATTAAAGAATTGGCAAAATACACAACGGTTGATATTGCCACCAGCATTTGTACTTTTGATGAAACCGCTCAAAAAATTATTGAACCGGGTGCTCCATCAGCACAGGAACGAATGGAAATGCTTTCTCAGTTTACAGGAATTTGTCGGCATACAATAGTTTCGTTTATGCCTGTAATTCCTTTGATTTCAGACAGTGATGAAAATTTAGAAACTACTTTCAGGTTGACAAAGGAATTCGGAATTGACTCAATTATTGCCTATCCCTTACATTTGCGGGGAAATCTGAAAAAACCTTTCCTGAAACTGGTTCAAACTCATTTTTCGGAGATTTATTTTCAATTTTCAGAGCTTTACAAAACTGCGGATTTGAATGAAATCTATGCAGCAGACCTGTTTCAAAAGATTTCCGGAATACGACATAAATATCAGCTTTATGGTTCGTACTCCATTGTGCAACCGCAAGATAATCAACTGAGTTTGTTCCCTTGAGGAATTCGCTTTTTTACAATTTCTCTCCGTATGCTAAATCACCTGCATCACCCAATCCCGGAATGATATACGAATGCTCGTTCAGTTCCGGGTCAATGGCAGCCGCCCAAACCGTAGTTTTTGTTTCGGGTAAATGAGTAGTAATATAATCGATAGCCACCTGACTTGAAATAACTGTAGCAATGTGAATATGAGCCGGTTTGCCTTTGGTAAGTAATGCGCCGTAAGCCAACTCCATTGAACCACCTGTAGCCAGCATTGGATCGGTAATAATCAGTGTTTTACCAGTTAAATCGGGTGAAGCGATGTATTCAATGAAAATATCGAATTTCAGTGCATCTTTGTATTTTCGGTAAGCCGAGACAAAGGCATTTTCGGCCGAATCGAAATAATTCAGAAAACCGCTGTGAAAAGGCAATCCGGCACGAAGAATCGTTGCTATTACGATTTTTTCATCAATCACTTCAGTCGGAGCCAAACCAAGCGGAGTTTTTACTTCTTCTGCTTTATAACGCATGGTTTTACTGATTTCATACGCCATTATTTCGCCAATTCGTTCCATATTCCGCCGAAAACGCATTGAATCCTTTTGAATTTTTACCGAGCGAATCTCCTTGAGATAATGCTTTAAAATGGAATTGTTTTCTGATAAATTATTGATTTTCATTTTTCTAATTGATTATTTTTCAATTTTTACTGTCATTTTCCCGAATCTCTGTCCGGCGAATTTTACCACTGATTGTTTTCGGTAACGATTCAACAAACTCGATGATTCGTGGATATTTATAGGGTGCTGTAACCGATTTCACATGTTCCTGAATCTCTTTTGCCAATTCTTCACCGGCCTTGTCCTTGTATTCTTTAGACAAAATAACGGTTGCTTTCACTATTTGTCCGCGAATATCATCAGGGACACCTGTAATGGCACATTCCACCACAGCAGGATGCGTCATTAGAGCACTTTCCACCTCAAACGGACCAATGCGATAACCGGAACTTTTTATCACGTCATCGTTTCGCCCTACAAACCAAAAATAACCATCTTCGTCGCGCCAGGCCACGTCACCGGTATAATAGATATTGTCGTGCCAGGCGTTATACGTAAGCTCTGAATTGCGGTAATATCCTTTAAACAAGCCTTCCGGATAACGTTTATCGGTACGGATGACAATTTCGCCCTGCTCTCCCACTTCGGCCACACGACCTTCAGGGGTCAGCAAATCTATATCGTAATGAGGATTTGGAAGTCCCATCGAACCTGGTTTAGGCTCAGTCCATGGTGAAGTCAAAATACTCAACGTTGTTTCACTTTGCCCATAGCCTTCTTTCAATTTAATACCGGTTAGCTTGAGAAATTGCTCATACACAGCCGGATTCAGCGCTTCACCGGCAATGGTGCAATACTCCAATGACGATAAATCGTATTTGGTAATATCTTCACGAATCAGAAAGCGGAAAATCGTTGGTGGAGCGCAAAGTGATGTAATGCGGTATTTCTGAATCATTTCCAACATGGCAGCAGGTGTAAATTTGTCGTGATCATACACAAAAACACAAGCCCCAACTATCCACTGACCGTATAATTTTCCCCAAACTGCTTTCAACCAACCGGTATCGGCAATGGTAAGGTGTATACTATCTTCGTGCAAATTATGCCAGTATTTTGCTGTAACAATATGAGCCAGCGGATATACACAATCCAAGGTTACCATTTTAGGGTTACCGGTAGTGCCAGATGTAAAACTAATTATAAGCGCATCGTCATTCTTGTTCACATTTTCCACTTTGGTGAATGGTGTGGCTTTTTCAATTCCTTTGTGGAAATCAAGCCATCCTTCAGGGACAATCGGTCCAACGGAAATCAACATTTCAACGGTTGGTGATTCGGGCAGTGAATCGGTAATATGACTTACAATCGGTTCTTCGCCCACAGCAACAATTGCCTTAATATCAGCAGCATTATTGCGATAAACCAAATCTTTTTTTGTAAGCAAATGCGTTGCCGGAATAATGATGGCTCCAATTTTATGCAGGGCAATTATGCTGAACCAAAATTCGTAACGTCGTTTGAGAATGGCCATCACGATATCGCCTTTTTTTATTCCAAGGCTCTGAAAGTAGGATGCGGTTTGATCACTGTATTTCTTTATTTCAGCAAAGGTAAATTCACGACATTCACCTTTGTCATTTGTCCAAAGCAAAGCGCGTTTGTTGGGTTCTTTAGCTGCCCATTCGTCGACAATATCGTAAGCAAAGTTGAAGTTTTCCGGTACTAAAAGTTTGTAATTGGCTTTGAAATCCTCAAAGTCAGTAAATTGGGTTTGTTTTAGATATTTTTCTAACATAGATAATTACATTTTACCACTAAGGCACTAAGATTTCTAAGTTTCACAAATAAATACTTAGTGGTTCTCTGTGTACTTTATGGCTTAGTGCTTATTCTTAAATAATTACTGCCAAAAATTTTAATTTTTTTCCTCCCAAAGCTTTCATTCCATGCGGTTTGCTGGCATCGAAATAAATACTGTCGCCATCATTGAGAGTAATGTCGTTTCCACCGATATGCAATTGCATGGTGCCTTCCAAAATGAGATTAAACTCTTGTCCGCTATGCGAATTCAAATGAATCGGGTTGTCAGAAGGTTCTACCGTAACTTCGTAGGGTTCAGCCTTAGCGTTGCGAAAACCGTGTGCCAACGACTGATATTTATAGGCTTTGGTGCGTTCGATGCTTGCACCGTTTCCTTTGCGGGTTACGAAATAAGCCAGCGAATGAGGATCAGTCCCAGAAAAAAGAGCTGAGGTCTCCACGTCAAATGTTTGTGCCACCTGACAAATAAAACTCATGGGAATGTCGTTTGCTCCCGATTCATAACGGGCATAATCCGTTTCAGGAATGCCACATTGCTCAGCTGCTTGTGCAATAGTCAGGTCGAGTGCGTCGCGAAGTCCGCGCAATCTTTCAGCAATTTGTTTGATTTGTGTGTTCATGGGAAAATTTATGTTCTGTCGAACTATTTTTTAATAATTCATTCTTTTGATTTGAGTTTTTTCTTTATTTCTGAGATATTATCTTTGAAAACTTTTTCAAGTTTAACAACAGTATCAGTCAAAAATAATATCATCTCATTCCAATCCTTATTATCAAAATAGCTAACATCGTTTATTTCACATTTAATTCTGGATGCTTTTTTTGAATCCAATCTTTCCCAAACAAATTTGATTCCTGTTTTTTCTTCAATATCAATCTTTCTTTTGAACAACTCATCAAATATTAACTTATTCTCGTCTTTAGATTGTCTACTTATATAAAATTCAACTCGAGCATAATAATTTGAAATAACCAAATTTATAGAAGCTCCAGAAAGACCAGAACCTATACTTATCCAATTATCTTTAGTTGGGCTTATGTTTTGGAATGAATTAGTTTTGGCATTCATTTGTTTTAATAATTCTTTCCAAAAATCAATTCTAATGACATGACGTGATTTTACTTCTTCTTGAGTATTAATATCTTCTTGTGTTTTATCAGCCATACTAATCACATAATCTTCAGCATCTTTCATTGGAATTATTTGTTCAATATCCAAAAATAACTGATCACCTAATTGATAAGGAGTTGCTTTAAAGCATTGTATCCTTAATTTGTAATTTAATAGCCATAAAACAGTTGATGTCACTTCCTTTCGATAATTAGCAGCAACCAAAATGATTCTTTGAGTTTGACCACTATTTAAACTAACTTCAGTAAAGTCAGTTACATTGAAAAATTCAGCTAAATTGTCATCCGCTTTTTCATCAACGTGTTTTTTATCTAAATATTCTTGATATATTTTTCTTATATGTTCTTTCTTTAATGTAGAGCAATAAGATGCATATTTTAAAACTTGCCATGTAACATCCCTACCTGTGTCATCTAATTTATTCTCAATTATAACCAGATTCCCTTGTTTATCAACACCAAGTAAATCAAGCCTTTCATTTGTATCATTGAACCCTGAAAATTCTTTTTGAATAATCAAAATTTCTTCGCCTAATGATTCTGGATTATTAGCAACCCACTCTTGTAAATGTTTTCTTTCACCAAAGCCTAGATCTTTAAATGATTTCTTATCAAGTTTTGAAATTCTATTTGCCTTCTTGTCAATTATATACATATTTTCAAAATCTAAGGAAAGTGTTATAATTCAAATTTAGCGAGATGGTGTGAGGTGTTATTTCAAATGCGAAGCCTTCAATCCCTTAATCACAGCATTTGTAAATCCATTGGCTTCCATTTCATTAAGGCCTTTGATGGTTATTCCGCCGGGTGTAGTTACTTTGTCAATTTCCACTTCGGGGTGTGAGTCGTTGGCTTCGAGCAGGTCGATAGCACCACGCAATGTCTGAATAACCACTTCCTTGGCCACAAGGGGATAAATGCCCATTTCCACACCGCCTTCCATAGCTGCCCGAATGTACCGGAACGCATAAGCTATTCCGCACGACGACAATGACATAAAGGCATTCAGTTGAGTTTCTGGCACTAAAAATGCTTTGCCTAATTCAGCAAAAAGTGACATTATCATGTTTTCCTGTTCTTTCGTTGCGTTGAACGACGAAATGGTGGAAACGCTTTGAAGAACGTCTATTCCAGTGTTTGGAATGATCCGAAACATGGTGGCATCTGTGCTGAATAAATCAGCCATCTTTGCAAAATCCACACCTGCAGCAATCGAAACTATCAATTGTTTTTTGTAATCGATTTTGTTTTCAATTTCATCGGCCACCACTTCAACCAACCATGGTTTCACAGCAAGTATCACAATATCAGCATCTTTCAAAATTTCACGATTGGAAGTGCTAACCGTAATTTCAGCATTAAATGCTTTGATAACGTCCAGATTAGCCTGCGAAACATCACTTACCCGAATGTTTTTCGAATGAACAAGTGTTCCTTTTGAAAGTCCTCGGGCAATTGCACTGCCCATATTTCCAGCTCCGATAATTGCAATTTGTAGGTTGGTAGTTTCCATTTTGAGATGTTTTTTAAGGATTTTGTCGTTGATTTATTATTTGATTGACAAAGATAGGATATCTAATTAATAATTAATTATTCATGATTAAAAATTTAAGCTAAGGCAACCGCGAATTCCCCACGGAGCAACTTTTCGTCCATCCAAACCCATATAATTCAGGTCGGTGAGTCTCCAAACCGATTGCAGCGTAAAAATGCCAAGAATATTCGTAAAGCCTACACCCACTTCCATGTAAGGTTTGTTCATCGGATTCATGTAAGTCGGATAATCAAATTGTAATTTATGTGCTTCATTCAAACCTCCATAAGCCAGATTAAAGGAACACATTTCCCTCAGATTCAGATTTTTAATCAACGGTATCTGATTCATAAGCAAGCCATTAAACATCAATTCAGTATGTAGGTTCACATATTTATCGGCAGCGTATTCCATGTAATTCATCATGTTAAACTGAAAAGTGCTATAGCCACCGGTTTCGCTTCCCGGAGGAATTTCAAGCAATTGATAGGGTACATTTCCAAAAATCAAACCGGCATCAAGAATATAATTAAACTGTCCGACATCAAACTTGACGAATTGTCGCATGTTGGCTGAAATTTTGCCATAATTACCCGATTGATTTCCATATTGATAATTTCCATATTCCAAAATTCCATAAATAACCGGTTTCGTATTCGAAATATAAATCCGCTGCATATGGTCATCATATTTCCGCTCGCCGAATGAAAATCGTGTGGCAATTGTGACTGATTGCTGCAACAAGGAACTGCTGACACTCGCTCCATTGAGTTCCATTGGCATGGAAGCATTAGCAAACATGCGGTTATGATGAAGATACAAGGTACTTTCAATATTGGGAGTCCAATCGTTTGAAAGTGAATATAAAATTTCACTTCGTTCGGCTATTTTTCCGGCAGATTTCGCTGCAAAAACTGAACTTGAAATATCTTCATCGCCAGTGATTAATGGATTTTCACGAAACAAAAAATCATTATAATTATAATCTACCCTTCGAAAATCGTAAGTATAATACATGCTCATTATCCGGTGTTTATTACCCGGCAGTTTAATCTGAAATCCAACTGAGTATTTCGGATCTTGATTTTTTGTTCCCAGGCCCAAATAGCCATTAAAAGAAAAGGTTTTTGAGAGTTTCTCGTTGGTACGAAAGGGCAATGTCAAACGTAATCCTTCCAAATCGGTGATTCTGATGATTTGTTCCACTTTTCCAAGGTCTATTTTCCCCAAATCCATATAACCGGTAAACATCACGTCGGCAATCCATTTGGCGGTACGCAAAACAGGAGTATTATTAAGGTCGTTCAATTTGTCGTTCAAATTTTCAGTACTGAAAGTACTTTTGGCAAAATTCCTTGTTGGAGTAGAAACAGAGTCGGAGTAATGATATGAAGCGCTACGCTTAACATAAATTTCGGGTTTGGGGTGCAGGCTGTCAGCCATTAATTCGTAATTCATATTCAGTGCCATTTCTTCCGATTGACGTGTCCAACGTCGGTTCGGTTGTACCGTATAATTTTCAGAAATCCGCAGGTTATGAATCAAGTTGATATTAGCCTGATTAGGTAGCTCAGCTTCAATTTTAGTTAGTGCAAGCGAAGCTGAATCGATCCACATTTTTCCATCAAAAGCCAGATTTTTGGTATTTTTAGTTCGGAAATGAATTTCATATTGCTTACCAGAGCTAGTATGAATGCTATCGGCCAAATAATAATCGTAATAGGCATAACCAACGTTGGCAAGTGGACTAATCAAATTTTTACCAAAAACAGTAACGGAATTTTCGTAAAAATTAAGCTCAGGCTCCATATTTCCAAGCAGTTTTTCAAGAATTTTCATACCACTTTCAGGCGAGGAAAATATGTTTTTCGAAATTTCCTGTTTCTGCTTCGAAGTCAAACGGAATTTTGTTTCAGCCATATACAGCGGCAACACAAGGGATGAATCGGTTTTTGATAAATTGCCCATTTTAAATTGATCGAAAATCTGTTTACTGATCGTTCGTTGGTTTATTTTGCTGAGCAAAACCAGATTTTGTTCTGTACTTTCGGCCGAAAAATTCTGATGCTGGCTGCTGTCGTTTACTTTTCGCATCAACCTTACTTTTTTCATCAATTCAAGTGCCGGATTAGCTCCCGGTATAATAAAAGCTTCCTGCAATAGGGTATTTTCTTCTTCCAGTTCGATTTGAATACCTACACTCTGTCCTGGTTTTACTCTGATTTTTGCTTTCTTAAATCCTATTGACGAGAAATTAAGCTGAGATTCTTTTCCACTATAACGAATCATAAAATAGCCTTCTTCGTTACTCTGAGTTACTTTATCAGAGTTTTTAAAGCTTATATTTACCTGCGAAATAGGACTTTTGTCTGCTTTATTAAGGATCTGTCCTACGACTATAGTTTCCTCGGCTTTTGCAAATGAACTCACAAATAATAAAATTATCAGCAGTAATTTAGAACTATATTTATAATTTTTCAATTTCATTTTTCAATTTCTTTTCGTTCATCATCCTGTTCAACAGTTTTTTTATAAACCGGATGGCAATCCATCACCGTTTTTCTTAAAAAATGCACATCAATATGCGTATAAAGTTCTGTGGTTGTGATAGATTCGTGTCCAAGCAACTGCTGAATGGCACGCAAATTTGCTCCATTTTCGAGCAAGTGTGTTGCAAATGAATGCCGAAAGGTATGTGGACTTACATTTTTTCGAATTCCGGCCAGCAGACTTAGGTCCTTTACTATTTTGAAAATCATATCTCGGGTCAGTTTCGACCCACGGCGGTTCAGAAACACATAATCTTCATATCCTTTTTTGATGGTAAGTAAATTACGATCAATTTTCCAGAGTTGTACTTGTTTCAAAGCCTGTGGTGACATCGGCACAAGTCGTTGCTTGCTTCCTTTTCCTTCCACCAACATATATCCTTCTTCGAGGTACAATTTTGAAAGTTGAAGATTTATCAGCTCCGACACACGTAATCCTGAGCCGTAAAGCACTTCAATAATAGCTTTATTCCGCTGACCTTCGGGTTTAGAGAGATCAATGGCTTCAATAATGCTGTCAATTTCCTTTACTGAAAGGACTTCCGGTAAGCGCAAACCAATTTTCGGGCTTTCGAGCAATTCAGTGGGATCGTTATCCAGTATATTTCGGTAAATCAGAAAATGATAAAAAGACTTGATGCTCGATAAAATTCGTGCTTGTGAACGTGGATGAATACCCAGCGAACTGATTTCGATTATAAAATCGCGCAAAATTTCGGGAGTCGCTTTTTCAGGAGCTATATGCGCATCGGTCAGGTAAGAGTTCAGTTTTTGAAAATCACGCTCGTAAGCCTCAATCGTATTGGGCGATAGGCTTTTTTCAAGTTTCAAAAACAAATGATAATTGTCGGTAACTGACAGCATAGTTAACCTTTTCAAAATTGCTGACAAAGGTATTAAAAAGATTTTGGAACTGCTAAAAAAATGGCCGTAAAGCTATTGCTCAACGACCATTTAGGTATTTAATCAAAAAAACTTATTTCTAATTTCTAAGAAATATATCTTTAGCAACACCATTTATTGTAAGTGTGGCTTTTCTGTCTTTCGTTCCGTCACCATAATCCAACACAGCGGTGCGGGTTTGAGTAGTGGTACTAACAGTTCCCTGAACAAAGTATGGGTAATTGTTGTAAATAATCAACGGGCTGGTAATTTCTACTGTATAAGCCACACCCTTTGCATTTACACCTGTAGTCGAACCGGTAATGGAGTATTTATCATCCCAAAATAGTTTTGGAGTTCCGTTAGTATCAATTCGTTCACGGGTGCGGGTTGAATTACGAATAATTGTTGATTTATCCACACGTACAATAGTATCTGAAACACTTACGGTCATACTTGGATTCTTTGCTGCATTTAATCCGTTGTTTACTATTGATTTAGAGCCTTTTATATTATTCCCATTCACGTAGAAATCAAGCGGTTTGATAGTTTTGGTTGCTCCGCTTTTCCAGAGTTTTTCGCTAATGTTGATTATTATTTTGCCTTTAAGCGTATCGCCTCGGCTATCAATAAATCCGGTTGTGCCAAAATCAATTGTAATCGTTTTAGGGAAATTAAGTGAGTCTGGTGTGTCAATTGTAATAGTAGGTCCTGTAAGTTGATTTTCACCTTTTACAGCCATCAAAATAGTATACCCATTGTCAGCCAGTGTATTGACATAAGTATCAGCAGTACTTAGCACAACATCGCTTAAAGAAGCAGCCTGTGCTTCATCGGTTGCTGTTGTGCTGAGCGAAGCATCCGTTGCCACATTATTTTCATTTGTACAAGAGGTACCAAGTAAAGCAAAACTGGCTGCAATAACCAATAATGCAAAAAAACTTCTTTTTTTCATAAGTCTGAATTTTTTAAAATTAGTGTTTAATGGATTTGTTTTGTTTGGACGCAAATTAAATGAAAAGGTTTAAACATTCTACAAAATATTAGTTAAATGAATATACATTTAACTAATGAATTATATTTTCATTCATTCAAATCGATTTTGAATTTAAAATTAATAACTTTGTAGTTATAATTTTAAACGAATAAATGAATGGCAAATACCAAAACATCAACAATGAGCTTCTATCCAAATCAAGATACTTTTCTGATTGCAGTCGATTGTATTATTTTTGGATTTAAAGACAATAAAATCAGCTTATTAGCTCAACCACGCTTTCTTGAACCATTCAAAAATGGTTTATCCTTGTTGGGTGGATTCGTAAAAGAGAATGAATCAGTTGAGCAGGCAGCAAGTAGCGTATTGTCGAGGCTTACCGGCTTGGAAAACATTTATATGGAACAGGTTGGAATGTATGGAGCATTGGAACGTGATCCGGGCGACAGAGTTGTTTCGTGTGCATTTTATGCCCTTATCGACATAGAGTCTCAGGACGAGCAGCTACTGGAAGAACATAAAGCCTTCTGGATTAATATAGACAGAGCCAACGAACTTATTTTTGATCACCCGCGTATGGTGGCCGATGCAATTAAGTTACTTAGACAAAAAGCTGCCATTCAAGCTGTTGGATTTAACTTATTACCCGAAAAATTCACTCTTTCTCAACTTCAGGCACTTTATGAAGCCATTTATTATCAAGTTTTTGATATTCGTAATTTCCGAAAGAAAATGCTGAGTATGGATTTTCTTGAGAAACTAAATGAAATGGATAAATCGGGTTCAAAAAAAGGGGCATATTATTATCGTTTCAGGGATGAAAAAGTGCAAAACGACCAATATCCAAGCCGATTTTAGATTATTTATAGTTTCCATTTTGGGCTTGGCACATAATTTAGCCTATCTTTGACGACAAATTATGTAACAATTATTCAAAATATATACAAAAATGAAACTTACTAAATTTTTCACCGGTCTATCATTTTTACTGATTTCAATCTCATCATTTGCCTACGATGCTGTTGGTCACCGAATTGTAGCTGACATTGCTTATGATAATCTCACCGATAAAGCCAGAGCACAAGCCGATAAAGTATTGGGTAAAAAAGGGTTGGTTTACGAAGCCACCTGGGCTGACGAAGTGCGAAGCGACAATAAATACGCTTATAGCTACCAATGGCATTATCAGGATTTGGACGATAATATGACTTCGCCTGATATTAAAAAATTATTGGACAATCCGACTGCTGAAGGCGAACATCTGTTTTTTGCACTGGACCAAATGCAAACTCGCCTGAAAAAAGATAAAAACGATGCTGAAGCACTGAAATTTCTGATTCATTTTATGGGCGACCTGCATCAACCCATGCATATGGGACGAAAAGACGATAAAGGCGGGAATAAAGTGGATTTCAACTGGTTTGGACGAAAAACCAACCTCCATTCAGTATGGGATGGTGCTTTGATTGAAAATCAGAAAATGTCGTATTCCGAATACAGCCATTATTTACAGGACAAATTTGAGCCACGTAAAACCGAATTCAAAAAACACGAGATTTTACAATCCATTGAAGCTTCGTATGCGGTTCGGAACTTGATTTATGCATACGATACTACAGACACGAATAATTATCATTATGTGTATCAATTTGGCGACAAATTAGATGAAATGCTTTATCGTGGAGGCATCCAACTAGCTAATGTGCTGAATGCCATTTACAAATAAATTTGATAGTACAACTTAATTAATTCCCTTCCTAATCGTTTGATTTTGAAGGGAATTTTTGAATCAACCAACTTTTAAACGTCAGAATTGTTTAATATCTTAAAGTAAAAATGGAATCAATTCGTCTTCCTATTCATGGAGACAAGCATAAACATAGCAATGGCTGACAAAAAATCACTTTCCATAACGAAAACCATACAGGAATTTGGCAAAAATCTGTTTGGGTTCGTGCGTGGCAGGGTGAAATCGACCGAAGATGCTGAAGATATACTTCAGGATGTTTGGTTTCAGTTAAGCAATTTTAGCGATGGAACTGATATTGAGAATGTAAGTGCGTGGTTATATGAAGTTGCCCGAAATAAAATTACCGACCGTTCACGCAAAAAGACCAACCTGGCGTTGGAAGATTTCAGTTACGAAAACGAGGAAGGTGAGTTCAATTTCAAAGAAATACTATTAATGGACGACAGTAATAATCCTGATTTAGGTTTTTTCAAAGAAATGTTTTGGACAGAATTTCAGACAGCCATGGACGAATTGCCTGAAAATCAGCGTGACGTATTTTTGCTCAACGAAATGGAGGAAATGACACTTCAGCAAATTGCCGACCAGAAAGGCGAAAATCTGAAAACCATTATCAGCCGAAAAGGCTATGCCGTAAAGCATTTGAGAAATAAACTGAATTATTTATACAAAGAACTTAATAATTAGTCGGCAGTTTACAGTCGGCAGTAAAAAAATACAATAATATGGAATCAACCAATCAACATCAGTGGAGAAAAAGAAGATTTTTCTTTTTTCCGGTATTTATAGCCGGCCTTTTTGCAATCAGTGCGGTGGTAATGCTTCTCTTTAACTGGATAATACCCACCATATCAACCATTCATGCACTAACTTATTGGCAAGCCATGGGTTTTTTGGTACTGAGTCGGATTCTTTTTGGCGGATTCAGATTTGGCAGACACCACAGGGCTGCACACCGTCATTTCGAAAATCATGCACCATTTAAAGATAAATTGATGGATATGACCGACGAGGAACGTCAGCAGTTCAAAAATCAGTGGAAACAACGTTGCTGCAAACCACCAACAACATAAAAATAATGAATTAAATAAAGCAATAGGAACTATAGAAAATCAAACCTCTATTATTCCTATTGTGGTTTTATACACTTTTTCAAAATAAATTGCTTGAATTTAAAGTAAAACTAGAAGCAGTTCGTCTTCCTAAACAGAAAGATATTTATTTATTAATGTAATAACAAAAAAAAACAAAATGACAAGATCAATTTTAAGAGCCGTAGTTTGCGGCGTAATGGTAGGAGCTCTGGCATTTTTTATGCCTCACCTTTTATTAGGAATTTTCGTCTTTTTCTTTATTGTACGTCTTTTCCATTGTGGTAGAAGAGGACACGGTTGTTGTGGACATGGCCATTATCATGGACATTCCGAACGTATGTTCTATCTGGCCGACAAGGTGCGTAAAATGAGCGAAGAAGAATATGCAGAATTTAAGGAAAAAATGGGTGGTGGAGATTGCTGTAACTCAGAATCTGAGTGCTGCGGTTCAAAGTCTAAAAGCTCAGCATGTTGCGAAACAAAGAAGGAAGAAACAAGCAAGTAATTAACCGTTAAAAAAAAAATAAATAAAATGCATAAAAGATCAAGATTTTTAGTCGGTTTGGCCGTAGCTGCCATCACTTTTGCAAGTTTATGGTTCGGTATGGGTTCAGACCATTTTAATCGTGGACATAGAATGTGTCATCCGATGATGGAACGCCATTGTTGCATTCGCGAAGAACATTTCAGAGAATGTGACGAAGATGCACAACTTAAAGGTCACGAAAAAGTAATTGTGATTAAGGAAGTTATCAGAAAAGACTCCATCAAGAAATAAATAAAGAGCTCTTACTGAACTGAAAAACCTTTTGTCTATACGACAGAAGGTTTTTTTATTTCAGTCAATAAACAAAATCGAATAGCGAGACGTTAATTATAAAACAAAAAATAGTATTTATGAATAAAACCAGATTAGAGGCTTTCAGCGATGGCGTATTGGCAATTATTATCACCATTATGGTGTTGGAATTAAAAATTCCACATAGCAGCGATTGGAAAGAATTACGTGAACTTATTCCTACCTTTATCAGCTATGGTTTAAGTTTTTCGTATATTGGCATTTACTGGGGAAATCACCATCATTTGCTACATTCGGTCAAACATGTAACATCGGGTATGATGCTGGCCAATTTGAATCTGCTTTTTTGGCTGTCACTGGTTCCATTTTCGACTGCCTGGATGGGCGAAAATCATTTTGAAACCAATACAGTAGCTTTGTATGGTATGGTTTTATTACTTTGTGGAACAGGATATTACATACTTCAGCAAGTGGTTGAACGAAACTCTAAAGACAGTGAAGCGCTGAAAGATGCCTTTAAAATGTCCGACCGAAAGGGAATGATTTCACTGGTTTTATACATTGCATCCATTCCACTGGCTTACGTAAATCCGTATATTTCGTTTGCCATATTCATTGGGTCGTCCATTATGTGGCTCATTCCCGACAAAAACATTGAACGTGCATTGAAAGGCGACAAATAGAATCTATCTTTTGCCCGATTTTCGATTTCCAAAATTACCGGAAGATGGCTTTGTGTTTTTTGCTACACCTCCTTTTTTCACACTCGAACTGCTTGAGTTTGTTCTTAAATCTCTTGATTTGGGATTTGGGTTGGCAGAACGATCAACTTTCCGTTCAGGGTTTTGTGTTTTGTGTTTCGTGTTTCGTGTTAAAGGTCTTGTTGTTTGTTGCTTACTGCTTACTGCCTGCTGCTTAGTGTTTACTTCTGACTTAGAATTAGCAATGGCATCCATTATCTGTTCCATTTCCGTCGGTTCAAGTTGTCGCCATTCACCCAACGGAATACCTTTTACACTGATATTCATAATCCGGATACGTTCTAATTTCAGCACATCGTATTCGAAGTATTCACACATTCGGCGAATTTGTCGGTTCAGACCTTGAATCAACACAATGCGGAATGAAAAAACAGACTCTTTCACCACCCTGCATTTCTTGGTTATTTCACCCAGAATAGGAACACCCGCACCCATTTTTTGAATAAATTCGTCGGTAACTGGTTTATCCACAGTCACCAAATATTCTTTTTCATGCCTATTCCCGGCACGGAGAATTTTGTTGACTATGTCACCGTTATTTGTCAGGAAAATCAAACCCTGTGATTCCTTATCAAGTCTACCGATTGGAAAAATCCGTTCGTGGTAGCCAATATAATCAATAATGGAATCTTTCACGCCAATTTCGGTGGTGCTGATGATACCAACCGGTTTGTTGAAAGCAATAAACACAAAATCAGTTCCTTCTTTAGGCTCAATCAGGTTGCCGTTTAAGGTCACTTTATCATGTTTCGAAACCTGTGTACCTACTTCAGCCCGCTTGCCATTCACAAACACATGACCCTGTTCGATAAATTTGTCGGCTTCACGACGTGAGCAAATTCCAGAGTCGCTGATAAATTTATTGAGACGTATTTTTTCGGCCATATCTTAGGTTTGGGTTGATTATGTTGAATAAGTTAATCTTTTGTTTACTGCCGACTGCTTTCTGCCGACTGTTTACTGTTCTTTAAGCATATCGAGCAATTCACTGATTACCATAGCGCTTGCGCCCCATATCTCTGCATTGGTCACATCAAAATAGGGTGCATTTGAAACAGCTTTTATCGAATTTACGTAAAAATCTTTCTGTTTAATTACATCGGGTTTAAAAAAATCGAAGAAAGGAATTTCAATTATTTCATCCACTTCCCGATCATCCATTTTATAAATCGGTTTTTTAGTCAGATATCCGACAAAGACACTTATCAGAAAGTTGCTTGGTGGTACATAAATATCTGAAAGTCGGCCAATTAATTCAATTTTTTCTTCCGGAATTCCGATTTCTTCCTGAATTTCACGCAGGGCAGTAACTCTTACATCACCATCATCTTCCTCATATCGTCCACCGGGAAATGCAATTTGCCCTGAATGAATTCCAACATAGACACTTCGTCGGATAACAATCATTTTCAGCTGATTAGCTTCATGAAAAAACAAAATCATAACCGCACTTTTACGTGCATTAACAATTAATTTTTGTTCATTCAAATAATCCGAAATGCGATGTTCAGGAGCCATTTTCAAATGAGAATGCATCCCTGTAGGCGATTTTGAGAGTTTGTGCTTTAATTCTTGTTTTGTAAGATTCATATTTAAATAAAATCTCCCACAAAATTACGCAAATATTTTGGCGTAACCTGCGGGAGGTCTAATATCTTTTATCTTTATTCTTTTGTCTTTTTTACTGGCAAATCACACAACCTTCGCATTTCGACAATTCCCCTCGAAGTCGTTTTTCAACCAGTATTTTCATTCTGTCCTGCAAAGCCGGAATGCGGATATTTTCAATCACATCGTTGGTAAAAGCAAACATCAGTAACAAACGAGCTTCCTCTTCTGAAATACCTCTAGCCTGCATATAGAATTTGGCAGTTTCGTCCAATGAACCTATCGTTGCACCATGCGAACATTTCACATCGTCTGCATAAATCTCTAACTGAGGTTTAGTACGCATTTTAGCAGTTTTCTTCAACAGGATATTGCGGTTGGTTTGGAAAGCAGCCGTTTTCTGAGCATCTTTAGCCACATAGAGCTTTCCGGTAAAAGCACCTTTCGAAGAATCATCCAACACGTATTTGAACAACTCACGACTGCTGCAATTCGGTTTATTATGAATGATAGACGTAAAGTTATCAACCTGCTGGTTTTTATCGGCAATCACCATTCCACACAATTCAGTTTCACAATGTTCTCCGTCCACATCAATTTCTATCATGTTGTGAGTCAGCCCATTATGAAGTGTAATCACATTTGCCAACACATTTGATGACGCCTGCTGTTTGATGAGTAATGTTGATAAATTAGTCGTTTTATTATGGGCATTTTCCAGTTTGTAATGTTCGTAAGTGGCATTTTCAGCAACAAAAACTTCGGTAACCCGGTTCGACAAAAAGCGTACTTCATCCACCGTATGGTCGCAAACCAATAATTGTGCCTTTGCACCTTTTTCAAGAATGATGAGGTTGTGACTTACCGCCATAAAATCAACATCTGCACGCATAATGTTCACTAGCTGTACTGGCTTATCAAGTATCACATTTTCAGGGATGTACATGAAGAATCCATCCTGCGCAAAAGCACCATTGAACGCTATCAATCCATCTTCCTTTGTTGAGCTTAGTTTCCCAAAATAGTCTTGCAATAATTCGGGATGCAAAGTCGCCACTTCTTTTACACTTCCAATAATAACGCCATCGGGAAGTTTTGAATTTCGTGGGTCGGACACCGGATAAAAACCATCATTCACCACAAAATAGAGGTATGAATGAATGCCCGGCACGTCGCATTTGAATACATCATACGGATTCACCGGAATTGGAATCCGGTTGATATTCAGACCATAATCGATTGAAAGTGGTTCCTTCAGGTCGGTATATTTATAATTTTCGAGTGCCACTGTAGGGAATCCTAACTTTTCGAACTGCGAAAATGCAGCATCACGTAAGTTGTTCATCACCTTAGCCGAATGCTTTTTAATGCTTTCGTGCTGGGCTTTATATAAATCGAGATATTGTTGTTCCATGGTTATTCAGCAGTAAGCAGTAAGCGCTAAGTAGTAAGCAAAAAGAATTGGCACATTAGCATATTAGTATATTTTCAAATTAGCACATTATTCTCCGTCCACTTCCTTTTTAATCCAATCGTAACCGCGTTCTTCAAGTTCCAAAGCCAGTTCTTTTCCGCCCGATTTTACAATGCGGCCATCGTACAGAACGTGTACAAAATCAGGAACGATATAGTCCAACAATCGTTGGTAGTGGGTAATCACAATGCTTGCATTATCAGAGCGTTTCAATTTGTTTACTCCGTTAGCCACAATTCGTAACGCATCAATATCCAGGCCTGAATCTGTTTCGTCCAAAATGGATAACATTGGATCGAGCATAGCCATTTGGAAAATCTCGTTACGTTTTTTTTCACCACCCGAAAAACCTTCATTTACTGAGCGATTGGCTAGTTTGTTATCCATTTCTACCAATTCTTTCTTTTCGCGTTGCATACGCAAAAAGTCGGTTGCTGACATGGGTTCAAGTTTTTTATATTTTCTATGTTCGTTTACAGCAGTCCGCATAAAATTCACCATACTCACGCCCGGAATTTCTACCGGATACTGAAAACTGAGGAAAATTCCTTCGCGTGAACGATTTTCGGGAGTCAGTTCAAGTAAGTTTTTAGCATTGAAAGTTACTTCACCTTCAGTTACTGTAAACGCGGGATTTCCCGTTAACACAGAAGCTAAGGTTGACTTTCCGGCACCATTTGGTCCCATGATAGCATGAATTTCTCCGGCATTCACAGTCAGGCTTAATCCTTTTAATATTTCCTTGCCGTTTATATTGGCATGTAAGTTTTTAATTTCTAACATAATTAACTGCCCCCTAACCCCCTAAAGGGGGGACTTCCCAAATTACATAAGGGGTTGAGAAGTCTTAATTAATTCAAAATATAAATCTGCGCTCTCTTATTTCCCCCTTAAGGGGGTTAGGGGGCTATTATCCAACACTACCTTCCAGTGTTATTTGCAACAATTTTTGTGCTTCCACAGCAAATTCCATTGGCAATTTATTGAGTACTTCTTTGGCATAACCATTTACTATCAAGCCTACGGCGTCTTCAGTAGAAATGCCACGTTGATTGCAATAAAATATCTGGTCTTCGTTGATTTTTGAAGTGGTTGCTTCATGTTCCACAATGGCTGTATCATTATTCACTTCCATATAAGGGAAAGTGTGTGCGCCGCACTTATCGCCAAGCAATAAGCTGTCACATTGGGAGAAATTGCGTGCATTTTCAGCTGCCGGATTGATTTTCACCAAACCACGGTAGCTATTCTGACTCAGGCCGGCCGAAATACCTTTTGATAGTATATGGCTGGTAGTATTTTTTCCTATATGAAGCATTTTTGTTCCTGTATCGGCTTGTTGGTGGTGGTTAGTTACCGCAACCGAGTAAAACTCAGCCGACGAATTATCACCCAATAAAATACAACTCGGATATTTCCAGGTAATGGCTGAACCAGTTTCCACCTGCGTCCACGATATTTTTGAATAAGCACCTTTGCAAATGCCTCGTTTTGTTACAAAGTTATAGATACCACCTACTCCATTTTTATCGCCCGGATACCAGTTTTGTACCGTGGAGTATTTTACTTCAGCATTTTTCATAGCTACAATTTCCACAATGGCTGCATGGAGTTGATTTTCATCTCGCATGGGTGCTGTGCAACCTTCGAGATACGAAACGTAGCTGTCTTCGTCCGCCACAATCAAGGTACGCTCAAACTGACCGGTATTCATCGCATTGATACGGAAATAGGTTGAAAGTTCCATCGGGCAACGAACGCCTTTCGGAATATAGACAAAAGAGCCATCGGAAAAAACGGCGCAATTCAACGTTGCAAAAAAATTATCGGTGTAGGGAACTACCGAACTCATATATTTTTTGACTAAATCCGGATGATTTTCCACTGCTTCGCTGAAGGAGCAAAATATTATTCCCAGTTCCGACAGACTTTCTTTAAAGGTTGTTTTTACGGAAACACTGTCCATAACGGCATCAACGGCAATACCAGACAAAGCCATACGCTCGTGAAGTGGAATACCCAGTTTCTCAAATGTTTTGAGCAATTCGGGGTCAACTTCATCCAGACTTTTTGGGGCATTGATACGGGGCGCAGCATAATAGGCAATACTCTGATAATCAATCTCAGGGATATTGAGATGTGCCCAATCCGGCAACTTCATGGTAAGCCAATGTCGGTAAGCCTTCAATCGGAATTCGAGCATCCATTCGGGCTCATTTTTCTTGGACGAGATAAGACGCACGACATCTTCGTTGAGTCCTATGGGTATAATATCGGTTTCAATATCGGTTGTAAATCCGTATTTATAATCCGTTTGGGTGACTTCGTTTAATATATCGGTTGACATAAATTTAATCTGCTAATTTACATTCCGGAAAATGCTGTTTTTTATAGTCTGCAAAAGTACAAAAAACTACCTTTCATTCAATTATAATTGGTGGTTCGTGAAAGAGCATAACACAGCAACAGAGGTTTTTGTTTTAAATATTATGAATTTCGGCCTACTTTATTGTTAATATAACGTAGTTTATTGGGTGAACTACCAACAATATTTTATCTGAGCCATCTCATACAAAGCAAAGTCCTAAAGAATTTCCACAATCGGATCAAGAGAACTCTTGATATTGGGAATCTGTTTTTTCTTTGCACCGGTATGCCAGCGACTGTTTTTCTTGTTGATAATTAGCGTTGAAGGAATGCTTTTCAATTCGTTTTTATCTGAACCAGAAAGTAGATTCCAGCTTGGATAACTGATAAGCATAAAACTTTGTTTTGAAAAAACAGTTGAATTCAACCGGGTGGCCTTATTTACTCTCACTTCATTCGGAAATTGCTGACGCAAATCCTGAATTCCTTTTCGTATAACTTCGCTGTTGACAGAAAGTTTATTAATATCTACAATACTGATAGTTACAGCACTATTGTTGCGGATCAGACGGCGCGCATAACGCAGCAAAAACTCGTCCGATTCGTCCTGAAGTAAGACGATGGTCGAAGTAATACTTGTGAAACCCCTGTTGATAAATACCCCTACACTGCAATTGGTATTTTCAACAAAATGGCGGGTTTTATCTTTAATCAGGGTTCCCGGATAGAAGAATTGCTGTTGTTTGAAAATGTCATTTACAATGCGGTTAAGCCATTTAATATTCTGGAAACGGGTAGTTTCTTTGAAAAACGGAATACCCGATAGCGAAACACCTGCACCAACCAACAAAAAGTCGAAATTATTATGATTAGCTGTTTTTACAATACCAGACTCAATATTGTCAGTTACTTTGTATTCTGTTTCGATAGGAAAGCTCAAGGTACTTGCTTCCTCCCGGATAGATTTGAAACTGTCAACCGAAAATTGTTCGCCGTAAATAGGATTGGTATCGGTACCTGGTGTGATATGAAGCACCGTTACCGCCAGCGAGTTTTTGGTTCCATCTAACACTGTTTTGGCAACATCGAGTAATGTTTTACCATTTTCAGGATTTCCCAAGGCAACTAAGGCTTTGAAAATCCCCTGAGATTGTTGGATAATATATTCTTCTTCAAAATCTTTTTCGGGGAATAAGCGATTAATAATTGATAGTGCTGGAGTAGTCATAAAGGTGGTAACCAAGGCCATAATCACCAGCATAACGAAAATTGCCGGAGGCAGAATTCCCATTTCGTACCCTATATTGAGCACAATAAGCTCCATCAAACCCCGTGTATTCATCAACACGCCGATAGAAAGACTATCTTTCCACGATTCACCCAGAATTTTGGCAGTAAAAGCACCTCCAACGAATTTCCCGGTAATGGCCACGGCAATAATCACTGCACAAATTTCCCATAAATAAGGAGTATTAAGTAACCCTATTTGAGTACGTAATCCAGTGAATACGAAGAACAACGGTAAAAGCAGGGTTACTGAAACATCTTCTATTTTGTCAATAATCAATCTGCGGAAATTTGGAAGTTGTGGCATAACCACACCGGCCAAAAATGCTCCGAAAAGTGCATGAATACCTATTACCTGAGTTATAAAAGACGAAAGGATTAGAATAAGTAACAAAAAGGCGATGATACTTTTGTTCAGCACTTCACTATTGCTGTAAATTTCACCCACTCGCTTCAGAAATGGTCTAATAATAAGTAACATAACTAAAACATATAATACTGAAAAACCAATTGTATATAACGAACTAAGAATACTTCCGGTTTTAGCAATAGCAATGGCAGCAGCCAAAATACACCAGGCTGTAACATCGTTAATAGCGGCGCTGGCAATGGCAATCGTTCCGAGATGAGTTTTCGTGAGCCCTTTTTCCTGAACAATTCTGGCCAACACTGGAAAAGCCGTGATACTCATTGAGATGCCAATAAATAAAGCAAAAGAAAGAAAATCGGTCTGAGCTGATGCAAATTCCTTATAAATAAAGAACGAAAGCAACATCCCGAAAAAATAGGGAATAATAATGCTGGCATGGCTAATCACATAAGTAACTCCCATTTTGTCACGCAAAGCACTCAAATTCAGGTCCATTCCAATGGTGAACATAAATAGTATAAGTCCTACCTGGCTCAACACATATAAGTTTCCAAGTGAACTGGCTGCAAATAAAAAATGAAAAGCTGCAGGATAGAAATAACCCAAGAGCGACGGTCCTAATACAATACCGGCCAAAATTTCGCCAATAACGGTTGGTTGTCCCATTTTTTTAAATAAATAGCCAAAAAGACGGGAAACAATAAGAATAGAAATGATTTGAAGCAGCAACATGGAAGCGGGTTCAATCAAATTATGCAACAACGAACTTTTAAACATTTCAAAACCAGTACCGGTTACAAGTTGTTTTGCATGATATAAACCATTGAATACCTCGGCTTTAATAAACAGGAAATATGAAAACACGCCAAATAACAACAGCATGACAACATAAAAGAGCCAGGTTCTGAGATGGGTGTTTTTCATAACGAGTATATTAGATTGATTGCTAAAGTGTATTCAAGAATCAATTTATGAAACAAAATTTAGTCTATATCGTTCAAAGAAAATCAATTGAATAGCTTTTTACGCTGGCAAAGGTAATCGTTTTGACATTTAACTCAATAAAAATTAAGAAAAATGTCTATTCAAATTCAGATTAAAACGGTTTTTGTGTATATGCTTTTAATTGATTTACTTTGTATCACTTTTCAAAACAGGTTTAATAATGGAAATTAGTATTGGTTTTTGGTTGGGTTTTATCGCATTTGTAGCGATTATGTTGTGCCTCGATTTATTTGTTTTTCATAAAAAAGACAAAGCTGTAAAAATGAAAGAAGCACTTCTGTGGAGCTTATTCTGGATTTTGCTCGCAGTTGGATTCAATTATGGAGTTCTGCATTTTATGGGAAAAACCAAAGCCATCGAATTTCTCACCGGCTATTTGATTGAAGAATCACTGAGCGTCGACAACCTTTTTGTATTTATTTTAATTTTTGGATTTTTCAAAATTGAAGCTAAATTTCAGCACAAGATCCTTTTTTGGGGAATTATTGGAGCCATTTTCATGCGGGCAGTATTTATTTTTGCCGGAGTGGCACTGATTCAGCACTTTGTGTGGATAATGTATATATTTGGGGCATTCCTGGTTTACACAGGTATTAAACTTGTTTTCGAAAAAGACGATGCCGAATATAATCCAAACAAAAACTTCTTTATACGTGGTTTTAAAAAGGTGTTTCCTGTGACCGATGATATGTCAAGGTCACAGTTTTTTATCCGAAAAGATAAAATTCTGTATGCCACGCCATTTTTTATCGCCTTACTCGTTATCGAGGCGTCCGACCTGATTTTTGCGGTCGATTCTATTCCGGCAGTTCTGTCAGTTTCCAAAGATCCGTTTATTGTTTATACATCCAATATCTTTGCCATACTGGGTTTGCGGTCACTGTATTTTGCACTGAACGGTATTATGGCGTACTTCCATTACCTGAAATACGCTCTTTCCGGTATTCTGACTTTTATCGGAATAAAAATGATCGTAAATGAATTTTGTGCGGAATTTGGGGTTCATTTCCAAATCTCAAATTATACCTCACTAGCAGTTATCGTAATTTTTCTGACGGTTTCCATTTTGCTTTCGGTGGCAGTAAAGAAACGTGACGAACGAAAAGTGGCAAAACGAATGAAATAGTTGAATTAATTCAACGATAACTTTCGTAATACCGGATTGATTTTAGCCGTAGCAGCTACAACAATAAGCGTCATTATTCCACCAAAAGCAACCGAAGGAACTAAGCCCATAAATCTAGCTGCAACACCCGATTCGAAAGCGCCCAATTCGTTAGATGAACCGATAAAAATGCTGTTGACCGACCCAACCCGACCACGCATATGTTCCGGGGTGTAAAGCTGCAGAATCGTTCCGCGAATCACCACGCTCACATTATCAAACAATCCGCTCAAGATTAAAAGAATTGCTGAAAGCCAGAAGAAGGTTGAAAATGCAAACCCAATCATACACAATCCGAAAGCGGCCACGGAAAGTAACAAGATTCGTCCGCTGTTATTTACAGGTGGATTAAACATAAGGTAAAGCGACATAAAAATCGACCCGATAGCCGGACAAGCTCGCAAAAATCCTAACCCTTCCGGACCTACATGCAAAATATCGGAAGCATACACTGGCAACATAGCCACTGCACCACCAAACAGTACCGCAAACATATCGAGCGAAAATGCTCCAAGCAGTTCGGGCGATTTCAGCACAAAACGAATACCTTCGCCTATTCGGCTAATCATATCTTCAGTTGCTGAATCCAGTTTCCGAATGACATGTTCCACTTTCAATCCATTGACCATTGCCAGAGAAATGAGGTAAATAAAGAAAACAGAACCATACGCTACTGAAATAGACGAAAAAGCGTAAACCAGTCCCCCAATTGCCGGTCCGAGAACCGCAGCCGTTTGCCAATTAGCACTGTTCCAGGTTGCTGCATTGGCATAATGTTTTTTATCCACAATATAGCCGAGCAAAGCGGTGTTGGCAGGCATTAGAATTCCCCTCGAAAGCCCGGTGAGAAAAATGGTGATAAATATCGGCCAAATGCCAAATCGCTCAAATGAATGAAAAAACTGAATACTGTAGAGCGTCAGGATAGCAGAACCAATCAGCAATAAAAGCGTGGTGTAACGCACGATTTTCTTCTTATCCCACAAATCGACATAATGACCCGCAAAAAGCGAAATAGAAACCTGTGGAAGCACTTCCACCAGTCCAATCATTCCCAACCATAACACATTTTTAGTTAGGAAATACATGTGCCAACTCACAATCACCGATTGCATCAATGTGGCTGTGGTCATAAAAAAACGATACCCAAGAAAATACCTGAAATTGCGATAGCGTACGGCTTGAAAAGCTTCGTGTGAAGATAGTTTTGGAAACATCGTTTATTTCTTCAACGCTTTAAAACATCGGTCGAAAAACAAAAACTGATAGTTGATGGAATTTGTCCAGTATGGCCAGTTATGTCTTCCGGGGCGTTCGATGTAGTCGTGGTCAATATTCAAGGCCATTAAACGGCGATGTAAAGCTGCATTAATCTGATAGAAAAAGTCGGAAGTACCGCAGTCGATAATCAGGTCAAGCTCATTATTTTTTAAATTTTCTACCAGATTTACCACCGAGCGGTTGTTCCATTCATCAGGACTGGCTTCGTAACTTCCTAGTCGTTTGGCTATATCAAAACTTTTGGTGGAAGACCGCAAATCAACTCCACCACTCATGCTTCCGGCATGTGCGAATAGGTTTTTGTTGCGGATAGCCAGATACAAAGCTCCATGTCCACCCATACTCAAACCAGTAATAGCACGTGCTGACCTGTCGGGGATGGTGGCATAGTGTGAATCGATATACGAAAGTAAATCGTTGATAATATACGACTCGTACTGAAAAGTTGAATCTATTGGACTGTCGATATACCAACTGCTGTAGCCCCCATCGGGACAAACAATAATAAACTGATGTTCGGTAGAAAGAGCTTTGATAGCGGGAACAGTTTTAATCCATTTAGCATTGTTATCACTGTAACCATGAAGCAGATAAACAACCGGATAATGTTTGTGTTTGGAATAATTTTCCGGCACTACAACCACATTTTTAATTTCTTTATGCATTTTAGTAGAAAACACTGAGATTGTGTCGACCTGATTGCGTGAAAAACCAAGCTGAAAAAGTAAAAGAACAGCTAAAAGAATATTGATTCGTTTCATTTTTGAGATTAAAAAATTGATAAGTCGCAAAAGTACTGAATTTTATCGACCTCGTCGCTCAGAGTGACGGGGTCATTAGAGGTTTTTATTTCTTTTCCAGTTGTTTTTGAATCTTTTTAATTGCTGTGTCAATAGATTTTTCGGGTTCAATTACATTAAATTCGCCCCAGAATTTCGGATCGGAAAAGCCATTTGCCTCATCGCTAATAATTACGGATGGTTTCAAGCGGTCTTTGTAATTAAACGATTTGACTTCAGCTCCCTGACCCCAATCGGTTACAGCCATTTCCACAGTGGAAAAATAATTGGTATTGAATAGCTTTTTCTTCCAGATAATTCTCATTCCCAATTCAATGCGGCTATAGGTATAATACCATTTCCCATCTTTTTCCAGATAATCAACCCGGTATTTCGTTTCGGTAGGATAGGCTCGGGCATTAAACGGTTTTTTCTGAATAAACATCGAGGCAGCAGCATCTTTATCTTTAATATTCAGGCTAAAAACAGCGGTTTTCAATGCCAGGTTTTTTGCATCAATATACAGTTTTCCGTAGTACATTGGATTATTTGTGCCAGGGCGTTGTTTAAAATCAAGAACATAAATAAGGCGGTTATCTTCCCGGGTTGAATGATCGAACGTAAATTCATAATTTGCAATCATATCGTCGGTAAAAATAAAGTCAGGATTTTTCATAATGTCCAAATACAGCGTATTAAATGGACCACCCTGAAGCTTGAAAGCCAGCGTATCCAGCTTATTGTAATCTGTTTGCTTGCGCGATTTGAAGAGCCGTACGGCATCCGATTTGAATGAAGTATAAGGCTGTTTGTTTACCTCCACCACCGCTTCGGCCAGCGACACATAGGTTCGACTTTTGCGGATTGTTTCGCGGTAAAAAGCTGTCATTAAGGTGGGTGAGTTGAAATAGTTTTCGCCACGCTTATCCAGTACGGCACGAATTAAGGCTTCGGCATCTTTTGAGATGACATTTAATTCCGGTAATTCAATCGACGAAGGTTCCATTTCAATACGGGCTTTGCCCAAATCAGCTAATGTAGCCAGTTTGTTTTTGTAGCCCATAAAACTGATTTTCACTTTCGGATTCTGAAGGTCCTTGCTAATTTTAATCGAATAATCACCATCCGAATTGGAGATGGTTGAAATATTAGTTCCAACGACGGTCAGGCCGGCATAAGCCAGTGTTGCGCCCGATTTTTTATCAACTATTTTTCCTTTATATTCGGTAAAATTGTCGTTGTGTTCTATTTCTGTCGGCGTTGTCGAAGCCCTTGCAACAACAGGCAAAAGCAGAAAAATAAGCAGGATAAGCGAAAAGCCCGAAACCAGTTTTTTTCTAAAATTAAGTGTTTTCATAGCGCTTTTGTATTAAAGATTACAACATGCAAAAATACGATTAAATTTACATTCTTGTTGTATTTTAATTCAAAATTACGCAGTTTCCGTCAAAACACAACCGACCCCGTCGCTTCGAGAGACGGGGTCGGTAAAATCAATTAAAATAAATAAACTTTTTAATGCCTCACATTAAACTTTGTAACCTTTCGCGATGATTCGGAAAATACCACAAGGAGGTATAAATCATTTTTGAGGTCGTCGACCGTCATTGAACCATCCGCAGCAAACTTTCCGGTTTTAAGGGTAATTCCACTCAGGGTTTTCACGTAATAGGTCGATTCGGTGGGTTTATTTACTTTCACAACCAGTTTAGAACTTGCCGGATTGGGCTGAACAGTAAGCGGAATATCTTCTTCGGGCAAGCTCCCATTAATATCCCAGGCCGAACCCAGGTATTTTCCCCAGATAAACTCTGCCAGTTCGGGATGATCGACAAAAGGATTGCGGTTATGCTGAAATTTATACACTGCATTATTCCGGTTTATTTCTTTTGTACTTACCGGATCCTGCCGATGCCATTTTAGAAGGAGCGCGATGGCATTCGATCGGAAAACCGGATAGGTTCCACCGACTAACACGCTTTGAGTACCTGTACTTTGCCATCGGCTCGAATAATCTTCGTAGCAGGTAACCATATACATATAGTCGCGGGCAAAATCGCCTTTGTATTCATCGGCCGGTTCAAATGCCGAACCCGAATACTGCGGCAAATAGCTTGTTGAGAGACCAACTTTCACCACACCGTTCGTAAAATCCGGGGTTCCGGTCACCACGCCAATCGGAAAATTCGATTTGTTCATATTGGCAGTGCCATCTGACGGATAAAGATTATGTAAATCATTACCCATTGGAATAGAATTCTCTTCACCCGATGCAACACCAAACCAGCTTTTCGGTAACGAATGTTCGCGGTTTAATCCGCTAAAACTTGTACGGTGAATATTGGAATACATGTCCCAGAAATAACCATTAGGATTCCAGTCTGTTTGTTGGAAAAAGCTTACATCTTGAGAATAATCCAATGAAGTATGCGGACGGATAATCGAAAATATGGCCGTTTTTAATATTGCTCCGGCTTTTCCATTGGCAGCAGTATAATATCCGTCGGGAATTTGTGCGAATACGAATGCTGTAAAAACGAACAACCATAAAACAAGTTGTATCTTGCGCTGTAAGTGCATTTTGAAAATATATTTTGGTTTAATTTATTTTGTTGTATTTAGAGCTTGCAAATGTACAAATTTTAGCGAGTGATAATTACATTCTGCTTTAAAAAAGCATAAGAACTTACATCCTGTTAGTATAATACTCTGCCCTACATACGAAAAAATCCCCGACAAACTAATGTCGGGGAATTCCATCATTTCAGAAATCGGTGATTATTATGCTATTACCACACTTCCTAAAAAATGACTGCTCGATACCAATGTGTCATCCGAAGCCGACTGAAAAAACAGATAAAACAACAAGGTATCACCGGTTTCGTTATAAGGAAGAGGCAAACTACCTGCTTTCATTCCTCTGCTAACAGCACCCATTGAATAACTAACTTCATTTTGATCCACATTATAAACCAATAAAACGGCTTTATCAGTCCCTGTGCAATTACCTGTTCCGGAATTATCATCCCAATGGAAATTTACGATTCCATCCACAAGTTCTGCACCCGCTGAACTTTCACGGCTTAATAGACCCTGACTTATCAGCACTTTACTATAATCAAGCTCAAAATCAGGTGCTACTCCCACTATGGCATTTTTCAATGCATAATGACAAGCATAATTGTACGACGACATGGTATCGCCTGCCATTTGTTTGAAGCTAAATTTAAGAATGAAATTAACAACCTGCATAAAGGCAGTTACTAAACCAAACTTTGTACGCTGATTAACCTGTGCTTCGCTATTCGAATTACGCGGTTTCTTAGTTTTGACGCGAATTAAATCGTCGCCTTTACGATTACCTGAACCTATTACAGTTCCTACTGTGCCTGTGAATCCACCTAGGATTCCTGAAAACATCTTTCCCATTTTTTTATATTTTTTAGTTGGGTTAGAAAATAATACTTGTGCAATCTGATTCTAGCTGAAAAATGCTGATCAATCATCCTTCTTTCGAATCGTTCTTTAATGTCAGCTCAACTGCTATTGATCATTAGCAACCGAGTTTTCATTAAACCTGTAGCGCCCTACACCCTCTGTTTTTACAACAAGTTTGCCAATGGGTAAAAATGTCCGCGTTGACCGTTATTGACCGTGCCAAACTTTTTTTCTGTCCCCTGAATTTTCTTTTGTTGTCCGCGTTGACCGCCATTGACCGCCTTTACCTTTTCCAATCGGACATAAAAAAAGCAGTCAGATACACCAACTGCTTGCTACTATACTTTCCTTCATTGATTTACATCCTAATAAGTTCAAGAAAATTTTAAAAAAACGAACAGTAATGAGAAACACCGATCTCACTGTATTATCATTTGCTGTAAGTGGATTCTTCATAACCTTAAATGATAAACTTTTTCTGCAGAATAAACATTAATGAACCATACAATGTACATTAATAAGTATATATTGTACTATATATTGTACATTTAATTGATATATATGTACAATACACAAAACAATTTTGTATCTTTGCACCCGAAACATTAATAGTAACAGCCATGGAAGAACTGTATGAAGATTTTAATCGACTATTGGAGGCAACCAAAATAGACTTCGAGCGGTATCTTTACTCCGAAATTGACTGGGAGGATAGACTTATAGGCATTGTAGGGCCTCGTGGAACAGGTAAAACAACACTAATGCTTCAACATATTAAAAAGCATTTTACTCAGCGCAAAAAAGCATTATATGTCAGTTTAGACAATATATGGTTCACCAAATCAGGATTAAAACCAACCGTCCATGAATTTTACAGCATGGGAGGCACTCATATTTTCATCGATGAAGTACACCGGTATCCAGATTGGGCTATTGAGATTAAAAATCTTTACGATAGTTACCCTGATTTGCATATTGTATTTACAGGTTCATCCATTTTAGAAATATATAAATCAAATGCTGATTTATCACGCCGGGCTATCACCTATCATCTGTATGGATTGTCATTTCGGGAGTTTTTAAAATTAGAGTCTAACTATGTTGCACCTGTTTTATCGTTGAATGATATTATAAAAAACCATATTGAAATTACATCGAAAATCTGTTCCGAAATTAAAATTATACCTTCATTCAGGGCATATCTTGAATATGGTTATTATCCCTTTTTTAAAGAAGGTGTAAAACGCTATTCGATGCGATTACGGAATGTGGTGAATGTAATTTTAGAATCTGATTTACCTGCCGTTGAAAAAATCGAATATGCATCCATCTATAAACTGCGTAAAATGCTAATGATTGTATCGTCATTAGTTCCTTACACCCCTAATTTAAGCACGTTGAGTATTCAACTCGAAATAAACCGGGCAACTGTAATGAAGTATTTTATTTATTTGCAGAAAGCCGGATTAGTTCGTATGTTACTTGCCGACCAGAAAGGCATGAATTTAATGAATAAGCCCGAAAAGTTATTTTTAGACAACAGCAATCTTATTCATGCACTTGCACCCGAAAACTACAATACGGGCAATGTCCGTGAAACGTTTTTTATGAATCAACTTTCTTTAAAACACAATGTTTCATCTGCAAATAAAGGTGATTTCTTAATTGACGGCACCTATACTTTTGAAGTTGGTGGTATAAATAAAACTTTCAAACAAATAAAAGATTTACCGGAAAGTTATATTGCCAAGGATGACCTTGAAACCGGATATGGAAATAATATTCCACTCTGGCTATTCGGATTACTTTATTAGGGAATTTGAATTCATCATTCTTATACCAACTGTACATACAAAATGACCCAAAATCATTTTTATGTTTACTGTTGTTAATGCCGATTGAAAATTCCGTTTTCGGAAGGCATATCGAGTATTTCGAGATTCCGTGCAACGGAACAAACAAATAGGACTATGTGACTATGTCGAAATTGAACCATATTGTTTGTGCAAACGGTATTACTGTTCTAATGAACTCAGAACTATTGAGATGGAATTGTTTCTGAAAATAAATAACAAAGAAAAGAAAATTAGACATGTTATCATACTAAATCCTGTAATCAAAAAAAAAAGAAAGAATGTTTGAATTAACAAACATTCTTTCCTGCATAAAACGAAACAATCAGAGAGAACCTGATTTCATTTCAGACTTGATTTGTTTTAAAGGGATCGTTATTAAAATACTCGGGAGTAGCATTCAATACTGTTTCACCTCCAGGTCCGACAGGTGGTGTTGATTCTAGCTGTAAGGCTATTTCATTATCTAATTCAATACGTTCCACTTGTGGAGCGATGTAGGTTTGTTTATTTGTTTTCATATTATCAGATTTTAAGCGGTTTATATTATTAAGTGATTATTTTTTTGAATTCAGAACTTATCACCTTTTGGGGCAATAAGCTCTGAATTTGTAAACAAAACAACAATTTTTCTTAGAAATGGAAAATAATCAATCAATAATTACTTTTCTGGTTATCGTTTTTCCGGCATTACTAATTGTAACAATATACACACCGGGCTGAAGTGAAGTTCCTAGCTGAGAATTAGTCTGTGTAAGGTTTTTCGACATGATTTTCTGGCCAATTGCGGTATAAACAGATGCACTTGCTTTTCCTAGCATTTCACACGGTATATTGACTGCAATTTGATTGTTGGCATTTCTGAAAACAAATACTGAATTACTGTTATCAATACTGCTATTTAGCGCTGTTGCCACTGAGCTTGATTTGAACATAAGAGTGAAACGACTTGTAGTGCTTACTGCGTCAGAACTAAAATGATAAGTTGAACCATCAGACAAATCTTGCACCGAATAGGTTTGATTATCTTTCAAGATAATCTGAGTACCCGCATCAAAATGAGCTATTTCACTGGCCTTGATTGTAAATGTATTGGATTGACCGCTTGTGAATCCGAGTGGCAATTCTACATTATAAGGAATACTATTCATTCCGTTAATAGCCAGGTTTTCAGTTCCAACTGTAGTATAGATTTCAGGAATAGTTGCAGTATTATTTTTCATCTTAGGTGAATCGTAAGCATCAAACACATCTGCAGCATTAGCATCAAAATATAGCACTGTTTCGTCCGTGTTTACTGTGTTAGAGACCTCTAAGCGTAAAACTTTCTGTGTATTTATTGCCGGCGCTTTCAACTGATTGTTCACAACACTTTGATCTTGATGTGAACGTGCTGTATTTGGAAAAGTTACTGATCCCGTACCAGTAGACGGTATCTGCACCCAAAAGGCTTGCATGGGTGGAATATATGTTGTGCCGTTATTAGTGCCTTGACCACCGCTACTGTTGTAGGTTTGGAATAAATAGGCTCCTGTACTTTTACTCCGATACCAAATACTTGTGCCGACATTACTTAAATTGGCAGCATCCCAACTAACATAGGAAGGATATGGATTACCAATCAAATTAAATCCCTGAAAACTTACTTCCTGACGTGTAAGCCCTGTAATTGATTTTGCAGTAACATTACCAGTATTTAGTGTGCCACCAGTAAAAGTAACTACCCCGGTATTGGCGACATTGGCAATATAACCTTTCATATCTACATTAAGAGCAGTAGAAGTATTTGTTATGGATGACCAGGTATTTGGACTTGCCTCCACGTAATAATATAAGGGATTTAAAACACTTGCTGAAACCACATTACTGCTTGCGCCCGAAACCGGACTGGATATATACCAGTTACGCCCAGCGCTTAGATATTGTTGAACGCTGGTAGTACCAGTAACGTTTAGTGTGCCAGGATTATCAATAAAAGTAGCTGTTCCGTTGCTAGCATCGCTTTTCAAAAGTAAATTACCTGCGACAGATAATGCGCCTGAAGAAATGGTTGTTTGTTTGCCTGCATTGATAGTTAAATCAAGGCACGAAAATCCAGCACCTGAAAAGGTACCATTTATCACGGCATTAATGGTTGAAGTGGGTGATACATCCCATGCGCTGCCATTCCAGGTTGCTGATGGTTCATAAGCACCCATTTTAGGCGATGTGGAGCGTGTATTAGCATTATAATCCGTAGTTACTCCATTGCCGCTAACTCCAAGTAATGCTGAATTAGTGGCTTTATAATCTGTTGCTACTGCAGTACCTGCAGTAATAGCTGCCGCTCCTGTAAAACTAGGATCAACTGCTTTACTATTCACATCCTGACCAGTAACAATTACGCTGGTTGTTTTGTCTGCACTAGCAAAAGCACCTAATTTACTACCTTCACCTGAAACGAAGTAATCGTTGTAATCGCACACAAAAGTGCCCGAAGGTGCTGAAGCACTAAAGGCATAATGTTGACTACTTCCACCTACTGTGGAACGTGCGTTTACCAGAACATTATTCTTAATATTTTTGTTGAAGGTTGACCCATTAGAACTTGTTAAGCAATATGATTTCGCAGTTGAACCAGAACCTTCATTTCCACCAATATAAATGGTATTATAATACATATTAGTTGTAGATGTACCTCCTGAATTTGCTTCTTGTATTCCTATAATGTTACAAGCAGCATCGCCTCCCAAACTAATGATATTATTGGATAAAGTGGAAGTAGAACCTGCGGCTGAATTATAGATATTTACACCATATGTTGAAGCTTTTGCTGCAGAAGTGCTATTTGGAGAAAATATGTTAGATATAAAATTTCCGTTAATGATATTGTTACCATTACCAACCAACATTACTTGTAAAGTACTGCTTGAAGAAGTCGTACTATTTGTTATATTAGCAATAGTATTACCACTTATCGTGGTATTTCCTGCACCGTTCTGTCTGATTATCTGAATATTATGCGCTCCTGTAGCAGCTGCATTGATGCTATTGGCTGTAGTTGTACTTCCAATAATATTATTTTGAAAATAGCTAGTACCTGCACTACTGTTGAAAAGTCCATAGATGGCAGCCGGAACGGTATTCATGGTAATCGAGCCAATATTATTGTTGCTGCAATTACCGGTTCCAACACTTGTTGCAGTTTGACCAAAATTAATCCCATAAAACTGTGCCGCAGTTGCTCCTGCTCCAGTATAGTTAATTGAACCTGTTCCGGTAGTTGCTCCAATGGTATTGCCTGTAACATTGATGGCAGCACCACCAATATTAATTCCTGTCCACATTGCATTGGCTGAATTGCCCCATTCAATGTGTTGTATCGTATTATTAGTCACGGTTGTTACCGGTGTTCCACCTACAGTTACGTTTATGGCATAAAACGGATTGTCTAAAGCATTGGTTTTTCTAAAAGGGTTAAGACCAGCACACAATGCTGCCGAACCTCCAATATAGTTATTGGAAATATTAAAACCGGTACCCGAACCATTGCTTACTGAAATGACACTGCAGGTTAAAGCCGATGCAGTAGGAATAAACGAGGTGGTTTCGTAAAAACTATTGCCTGTTATGGTACAAGCACTGGTGGATGCACCAAGATTAATAGCACCTCCAGTTCCTTGACCAGCATTAGTCGAAAGAAAATCAGCAAATTCATTATCGGTGATGGTTAGATTGTTATTGGGATACGCTGCTGATGTACCCACCGATAAAATTGACCAAGTAGGTCTCTTGGCATTGTCAGCACAAGTAAACAAGTTATTACTAATTGTATTATTTCCATTTCCGGTTGCTAGCGTAGCACCAGCTAAAATACAAATTATACCTCTGTAATTAGCAGTTCCCGATCCTTTGATTGTACAATATTTAATTGTGTTGCCCGAAGAATTGCCTTCCAACCTAATGGTAATGGCACCCAGCACAGTTGCACCTCCAGTATTGGTAATGGTTAAGTCTCTGGTAGAGCCATTTAAACTTCCATCTGCATTGTGTAACCGACCATCAATGACCATTCCACTGACAGCAGTTAAATTGAATAATGGACCACTAATATTCCCGCTAATAGTTTTTCCGGTTACTGTTGGATAAATATTCAGGGTAGTCCATGAAGCAGATTTGGTATAATAAATTGTAGATGTTTCAGTAGTATTGTCTATAATTTGAAGGTTTACTACTCCCGTAAATGTATTCAGGGCATTGAATGCTGCCGTCATTGATTTATAATCGGCACCAGGGCTAAGTGTGGTTCCACCATCAGAAGACCCAACTTTAACTGTAGAATCGGCTTTTGCCGTCCACGCGAAAAGACACATTAAAAGTGTCATCGAAAGAAAGAGTTTTTTTGTATTCATGTGATTGATTTTAAGGATGAAATAAACATATTGAAAAGATACAATTGAAAAGTTGTAAGTTTACATATATTATTAGACACAAAATGAATGTGTAACCCTTGCATCAAAAAAAATATGCCAATAAAAGTAGAAGTTATACCTTTAAAATGACAAAATTTGAATAACAGTTGATTACTGATTATTCAAATTTTGTGTTCGTAAATATTTTATATTCGTAATTTATTTAGTAGAAATCAACAAGTTACATACCGCAGTTATTGAACTATCACTTTATGAGTTTTAGCATTGATGCGTATCAAATATACACCATTCTTAACGGTTTGTTTAAATTGATTTTCTACCAAAGTTGAACGAAGCAATTGACCGGTGATGGTGAATAATTCCACTTTTGCTGAACCATCAAATCGAGCATCAATTAGCCCATCCTTCGAATAAATTTTTACTGATGAGCTTTCAGTGATAATGACATTCCCGTTATACAAGCCATTTTTAGTAAAAAGGAAATCAGGTGTTTGATACGCCGAAGGTTCAGTAACCGTGATGATATAACACTGATATAATTTGCCGCTGGCAGTCAGTGTTACAGAATCATTTTTTGTAACAAAGCTACTCATGGCATCTGAACTGCCTGTTCCATTTTCTTCGTAATATTCATTTGTGGCTCTTGCGCCTGTCAGTATTTCACCCGGTTGCAGCTTCATAGCAGTACTACTATCTAACCATACTGCATAATACTTGCGACTGCGAGGTTCCTTGGCATAAATAATATTCCTGTCGGCATGCCCGTTTGGACTATCATAAACCTGATTGGTGGCATCCCAGCTTCTTTGTGAAAGTGGAATCATGGCGAGGTTTTCCCAGTTCACCAGCAAACGCGAAAGTGTTAGCTGCGGTAATCGTTGTTTTATCGTGGTAGCACCCCTATCAAGGCATCCGTAGGAATTAAACCAAGATCCCATTATAGCCAATTTACCTAAATAATTAAGATGAGTTGCTGGGTTTGAAGCATTAAAATAATACAAGTTAGCCAAGTCAGGTGATGAACAAGCTAAATTATCAGCCGTTATTCCCAAATTTGATAAATTATTTAATATAGTTGGGTTACTAAAATCAGCAATTTGAGCTTTTTCCATCGAATACAAATCGCCGACCACTTTCTTTTTTTCATCAGTTGACAAGAATGGAGCTCCATTAACCGTGTCACCCCAATATCCCCACCAACCACAATAACCGTCGCCCCAAATGGTCCATGGCTCTTCAAAAAAACGTATTTTCCGATCAGGGAATTCAGCTACTAAACGGTCATGTAGGGTTACCATAAAACGAAGCCATCCTTCTCTGTATGTAGTGTAATTATGGGTAGTTCCGGCAATTTGAAAACCCGTTAAAGCAGGGTCAAGTTTCCAGTTCATGTATTTTGTTGCATTGTAAACAGGATATCTTGTAAATGTATTCCAAAACTCCGGAACATCCTGAGCTATTCCAATAAATTTATAATCATTATTGACATTTTCCCTTTCACGGGCTATTTTTATAGTATATGCAATAACTGCATCTATTACCGCCTGTTGCTGAAAGTCCATTACAACTGCGGCTGTTCCATCACCATAAACCCATCCTAACGCTAGGTTTTTAGGAAATGAAGTTGTTCCATCTGTCAGGCAGCACCATTTTTCAAATGTAGCTTTTACGTTCGCATAAACTGTTGGATTGTAGGCTTGAAGGTCAATAAACCATTGGTCTTTCACGGCAGGGTTAATATTAGGGTAATCCCGGAATAAAGATCCAAAAGATTGCGCTTTTAGTGTTGCTACTAAAGTTGGGTCAATGGTTTCGAATTGAGGTTTCAAAGCAGCTTCGGGGCAATCGAGGTAAAAACGCATTCCTTTGGCTTGAGGTAGCGTACCATATTTTTGTGAAGCAAGATACCAAGAAGTCGTTTCGTTAATATACTTGTACCCCAATCCTTTTGCAGACCGTATATTTTCATCTTGAGTACCCCGCCAACAGACTAAAAAACCATTTTTCCATTCATTAATGCTGTCAAAAGGGATTTTATAAATTCCGTTATTGAAGGTTTTAACCCGAACGCCCATTTGTTCAACATTAACTTTGTCAGCTTCTGCAACTGCAAATAAATTATAGATATTGGGTATCGTAATCGTGTATTCTCCGGAGTTGGCTGCCCCAACCTGGGTCATTTTAATATTAGCCGGAAGTAGCGCATAATCTGCTTCGGTATTGCATATCTGAACTGGTAAGGAATAAGATTTTGAAAAGGTAGAACCATTGTTTGCCACCAACCATGCTTCGATATAACACAAAGGGCTGTAGGTGGTCCAAAATGTTCCGGGTGTAGCTTTGAAATTAATGGTTACCGGTGCATCAAAAGGAAATGGGTTCGCATTTGAACTGTAATTTCCAGTTTGTATTTGAGCAAAGGAAGTAGAAATAACTACAAAAGTGGCAAAAAGTACTAAAGTTGTTTTTTTCAGTTGAGTTTTCATTGAGTATATATTGAATAATAAATTTTGAATACTGAATACTTTTTGTTTGTTCATTTCCATATTTTGCCAGTAATTCTTGACTTCTATTTCGCTTTTGTGGTTGCAGTAACACTACCTCTTAAGATGTTGTTTTTCATTATTTTAAAGCTATAATTCGTATTTGCCAATAAGGCAGTATATGTTTTATTTTTTGCTGAAATGTCACCTGCTGTCAATTGAGTGGTATCGCTTACCGCTCCAGTGGTTTTTATAATGGAAGTTACGTGCCGGTTGGCCAACCACGATAATTTGATAGTGGTTGCAGTAACATCTCCTGTGTTTATAATATTAGCAGTCTGATTCGAAAATACATTCTCCCACAAAAACAAGGTCGAAGTTCTAAAATCAGCATAGTTAACACTTCCGTCTTTACTCACCGCTTTTATTCTTGCATATAACATGGTGTTGCTTTTAAGTCCTTCTACAGAAACTGTTGCAGTATCTTTATTCATCAGCAAGGTATCAATATTGCTTGCAAAATTATCGTAACTTGTCTGTACAATATAATTTGAATTTGGAAATTTTGTCCAAACAAATTGCATTGAGAGTCCTTCAATATCACTGGTTGGAGTGTACATGATTAACTGCGGGAAGTCTAATTTTACTTCTTCTTTTTGAGTGCAGGATTGAAAAGTAAAAATAGGAAGCATCAATAACAGAGATAGGTAATAGAATTGAATGGTGTTTTTCATTTTGTTTAGTAATTAAAAATATAAACCAGCCCCCTAACCGGCCCCCTAGCCCAGCCCCCTAACCCCCTAAAGGGGGAATAAGAACGGGAATAAGAGGGGAATATGGAGAAGTTAGTTTTTGTACTGTGTCATCCGCGAATTCTATCGCGACGTAAAAAAAACGGTTGTACGCTTGAGAATAAACACAAGCGGTTTTGTTTCAATAAAAAACCGATTGTGTTTAAAAAATTTTAAAGCGAGTTTGTAATTTGTTATTTAATAAACTTGCTTGCTTTACCGTTGATAGAGATAATGTACATACCGTTTGACAAGTTGCGGGTGTACATTCCGCTGGTTCTTGTTTTATCGATAAGTAATCCATTGATGCTATAAAGTTCAATGTTTGACTCAGCGCTTAACATTACGGCAATACCTACTGCATTGCTAATGATGCGAGGGCTTGAAGTTGGTTCAACAGCATTCAATTGGGTAGTAAAACTTGATTCTAATGCTCCCATTCTTGGAGTGCCACCTCTTGTGATAGTACTAAAGTCAGTTGTAATCCCTGCAATAGGGGTACCCGGTAAGGATACTGATGAATTTGTTTTGTAATCGGTTGCCAAAGTTCCTCCTGCATTTGCAAAAGTTGGATCAATTGCCAAACTATTCACATCCTGACCAGTAACAATTACACTGGTTGTTTGGTCTGCACTAGCATAATATCCTAACTTACTACCTTCACCTGAAACAAAATAATCATTGTAATCACAAACAAAAGTACCGGAAGGTGCTGAACCACTAAGGGCATAATGCTGACTACTTCCACCTACTGTAGAACGCGTGCTTAGCAGAATATTATTCTTAATATTTTTGTTGAAGGTTGACCCATTAGAACTTGTTAAGCAATATGATTTTGCAGTTGATCCAGAACCTTCATTACCACCAATATAAATTGTATTAAAATAGATATTTGTAGTAGCTGTAGCACCTGCATTTGCTTCTTGTATTCCAATAACACTACTAGCAGCATCGCCACCTAAGCTAATGATATTATTAGATAAAGTGGAAGTTGAACCTGCAGTCGAATTATAGATATTTATACCATATATTGAAGCCTTTGCAGCAGAAGTGCTATTTGGAGAAAATATGTTATAAATAAAATTACCATTAATGGTATTGGTCCCATTACCAACCAACATTACTTGTATATTACTGCCCGCATTAGCACTGTTTGTTATATTAGCAATAGTATTACCGCTTATCGTAGCATTTCCTGTACCGTTCTGTCTGATTGTCATAATATTATGAGCAAGTGCTCCTGTTCCAGCAGCATTTATGCTATTGGCAGTAGTTGTACTTCCAATAATATTATTTTGGAAATAGGTAGTACCTGTACTACTGTTGAAAAGTCCATAAATGGTAGCGGGAACTGTATTCATGGTAATCGAGCCAATATTATTGTTGCTGCAATTACCGGTTCCGGCACTTGTTGCAGTTTGACCAAAATTAATCCCATAAAACGATGCATTAGTTGCTCCTGCTCCGGTATAGTTAATTGAACCAGTTCCGGTAGTTGCTCCAATGGTGTTACCAGTAACATTTATGGCAGCACCACCAATATTAATTCCTGTCCACATTGCATTGGCTGAATTGCCCCATTCAATGTGTTGTATCGTATTATTAGTCACGGTTGTTACAGGTGTTCCACCTACAGTTACGTTTATGGCATAAAACTGATTGTCGAAAGCATTGGTTTTTCTAAAAGGGTTAAGACCGGCACACAATGCTGCCGAACCTCCAATATAGTTATTGGAAATATCAAAACCGGTACCCGAACCATTGCTTACTGTAATGACATTGCAGGGTACAGCCGATGCAGTAGGAGCAAACAAGGTGGTTTCGTAAAAACTATTTCCTGTTATGGAACAAGCACTGGTGTATGCAGAAAGTAAAATAGCACCACCATTCCCCATATTTGTACCAGCATTAGTTGATAGAAAATCAGCAAACTCATTATCGGTGATGGTTAGATTGTTATTAGGAAACGCTGCAGATGTACCGGATGAATAAATTGACCATGCAGGTCTCTTGGCATTGTCTGCACAAGTAAACAAGTTGTTACTTATTGTATTAGATCCATTTCCGGTTGCAATCGTAGCACCATTTGTAATACTAATTGTACCTCTATAATTAGCGGTTCCCGATCCTTTGATTGTACAATACTTAATGGTGTTGCCTGAAGTATTACCAACCATCATAAATGTAACGGCACTCAGCAAAGTTGCACCTCCAGTATTGGTAATGGTTAAGTCCCTGGTAGAACCATTTAAACTTCCATCTGCATTGTGTAACCTACCATCAATGACCATTCCGCTGACAGCTGTTAAATAGAATATTGCACCACTAATATTCCCACTAATAGTTTTTCCGGTTACTGTTGGATAAATATTCAGGGTAGTCCATGAAACAGATTTGGTATAATAAATTGTTGACGTTTCAGTCGTATTGTCTATAATTTGAAGGTTTACTACTCCTGTAAAGCCATTCAGCGCATTGAATGCAGCCGACATTGATTTATAATCGGCACCAGGGCTAAGTGTTGTTCCACCATCAGAAGACCCAACTTTAACTGTAGAATCGGCTTTTGCCGTCCACGCGAAAAGACACATTAAAAGTGTCATCGAAAGAAAGAGTTTTTTTGTATTCATTTTTTTGATTTTTAAAAGATTAATAGATTTTTGATTTTGAAAGGATGATTTTTATTTGAAACATTTGAGAATTTTCTGGAGTTAAAGAATACAACTATTTTATTGCCTAAAAAAACAGTTGTATTCTTTTTAAAAGATAATATAGAAGATGTGCTTCCAAGAATTAAAATAAAAGATTGAAAGCTACTTCTGCAAATTACATGATAAACTTACTCGTTTTTCCATTGATGCGGATAACGAATACACCATTATTCAAGTTGTGCGAGTACGAGTCAGTTGCTTTCAGCTTGTCAATCATTTGTCCGCCAATGGTGTACAATTCAATGCTTGCTTCCCCATCGAAGGTTACATGGATACCTGTTGATGTATGATTCAATCGATATGGAAATGACATTTGATGATTATTTAATCCTGAAATAATTGTTTCATAAGCGCCCATACGTGGAGTTGCCCCTCTGGCTACATTTGCATAATCTACAAGAATACCAGTACCAGCAACACCTGCTAAAACAGCTGAAGTTTTAAAGTCTACAGCACTTGTACCAACCGCATTTGCAAAGCCAGGATTTAGGTTTAAGCTACCTGCATCGTTACCGGTTTGTCCAGTTACAATTGGAACAGAATTTTTGTCGATAGCCGCAAAATTACCCAATACACTTCCTACACCTGAAACATAATAATCATTGTAATTGCAAGTAAAAGTACCAGATCCCGCAGCTGCAAACAAGCTATAATGTAACTTAGTTCCACCAACAGTTGAACGCGTGCTTGTTAAAATATTGTTTCTGAAATCTCTGATAAAGGTAGCAGTATTTGAGCTATTGATACAGTATGATTTTGCAGTAGAACCTGATGGTTGACTTCCACCAATATTTATTGTGTTGAAATATAGATTATTAACAGCACTGCCAGTAGTATTCATTTGAATTCCATTCATGTTGGTGTTGGTAGTGGTATTCAATGAAATGATATTGTTGGATATACTTATAGCTGATGCAGCAGATATATCAATCCCATTGATTGTACCATTACTGGCAGTATTTGAGAATGACAAACCAGTAAAACAATTGCTGTTTATGATGTTCGTACCATTATCTACTCTCATACAAGAAAGTGTACCATCTGTTTTTGAACTATTGCTCATATTGTTAAAAGTGTTTCCGCTAATAGTTGTAGTTCCTGTCGCTCTTTCTCGTATGCCAAAAAGGTATTGATTTATTTGATCACCAAAAGAACTAATACTGTTGGCAACTGTAGGACTTCCAAAAGTATTTCCGCTTATAGTTGTGGTACCTGTACTTTGATCAAAAAGTCCATAAAATACGGTGCCAGCTCCCTGTACATCGCTGTTTCCGATTGAAATAGAACCGATTGTATTATTTGTAAATACTGAAGTACCTGTACTTTGTAACATTACTGTGTAAAATCCTGAACTAGAACCTCCAGGTTCAGTGAAGGTTATTGACCCATTTGTGGTTTGGTCTCCAATGGTGTTAGCAGTAATATTAACAGCACCACTTCCTACATTTATACCGTTCCAAACTGCATTGGCCGAATTTGTCCAATTAAAGTTTTTGATGGTGTTGCCTTGTACAGTACTTGCCGGGCTTGTAGATGCAGAAATTAACATTACCCTAAACAAATTGTTACCGGTTGTTTTTGTAAAAGCTGTGCCTCCACATTTAGCTGCCGAACCTCCAAAATAGTTAGCAGAGATGGTGTGATTGGATCCGCTACCGATATATAGTATAGAATATTCTCCATCTTGAGTAGGTGCAAAAGTAGTTGTTTCGTAAAAACTGTTGCCTGTAATAGCCCAACTATCATTCATTAAATGTATTTTTATTCCCATGGCAGAAGTACTTCCAATCATTGATGGCGAGAAAAAATTTACAAAGTCATTGTTACTTATGGTATCCAACTTATTTGCAACAACTGTACCTTGCGAAAATATTGAATTGGTCGGTCTGTAATTAGGGTCAGCATTGGTAATTATGTTATTGCTGATTTTGTTGGCATTGTTCCCTAATCCTGTAGTATTGCTCGTAAAAGAAATGGTTCCTATCCATATACCTGTTCCAGAGCCTTTGATGGTACAATATTTAATGCAGTTTTTTGAAGCGTCTGTTTTAAATAATACTGTTCCAGCTTTAGTCAAGTCAGTTCCACCGGTATTGACAATAGTTAAATTGCGTGTGGCTCCGATATGATTTACACGTCCATCGAATGTAACATTATTAGCTCCATCTAAAATAATCATAAAACTACTCAAATCTCCAGAAATAGATTTTCCACCAACTGTAGGATAAATCAAAAGCGAAGTTCTAACGGTGCTTGCAGTGATAGCAATGATAGCAGGTTCAATGGTGTTATCAATAATTTGCAATTCTACAGCACCGCTATATGAAATACCATCTGCATTTGAGTTTACAGCAGCAATGGCATCAAAAAGTGTCGGAAAATCAGCACCGGTGGTACCTACAGTTTTGGTTACACCAGCTTTAGCCGTCCAAGCGAAAAGACACATAAAGAGTGTCATCGAAAGAAAGAGTTTTTTTGAATTCATAATGATTAAATTTAAAGGTAAATATTTATTGGTTTTTAAAATTATAAAAGAATGATTCAACTGAACTACGGATACAAAAGTTTTAGTTGTTATAAGTAAGACACATATAATCTTGATAACCCTTGCATTGAAACAATAAATCTTCAAAAAGTATTTCTAAACCAAGCCTTCCTGTTTTTTCAAGCTATTAAAACCTAATAAAAAACAGAATTAAGTCGGGAACATAGAATTTTGAAATGATATTTGAAAACTCATTGAATAGCATTTTCTATTTTCAATATGGGTTATAAGATTCACTCATCGCATTCAAAGTTTGCTTTATCCATACGCGGTATCTTGTTGCTCGGCTCCAGGTATTACCGGCTGAAGCAAAGTCGCAGAAATGAATTTGTTTCGATTGCTTGAACTCACCTTCCAAATCAGTTCCAATAACCAATGGAGCTGTAAATGCCATCACAACACTTCCAATTTATTGACATTGCATAAAAGTATGAAATAAAAGCTTCTAAAAGCAACTATAAGATTGAATAGTTTAATGTCTACTGTAGGCTATACGTTAGTTTTGAATTAATCTTTACAAGCTTTCCACTGTTTTGTAATAGCTTTTAATTCAAGTAATTTAGAAAAAAATTATGGGACAAAATCCTCCCACAAACTTTTCGCCCTTTCGGGTTGAGGTACAAAGTCAAATTTATGCATATCTTCTTCAAATTGAGCATAAATAGACTTTTGGGAATTTATGCCAAATTCGGTATAAATCCTTGGCGATTTTTCAATTAATTCAGAAGGTTGATAGGCGGGATTTGCTTTCCAACTGATATGATTATCAGAATCTAAGATTGGAAACCACGCAAGTCCTTTATGCGCTCGGACATCGTTATAATCAAATCCATATTCACGGTCGCACCACGCGCCAAAAGTAAGCGGTTCGGCAGCATTGGCACTAATGGTAGCGTGTGCCCAAAATGGTGGAACGATTACTACTTCACCTGCTTTGGCAAGAACGGCAAAACAACGGCCGGGATTGTCATTGGCTGTTTCCTGCATGTAAATAATCGCTTCACCCGACCAGATTTCATACACTTCTGGTGTTGACCAATCGTTTCCGTACGCTGATTTTTTATGAATATGCCCCTGACTGCGAACGGGTTCATTGCCAATTCGTCCCGCAGCGTAGGTAACAGCACCATACAGCAAATGCAATTCATCCAGTTTGGTTTTGTGTATATTTTTTCCCACATCCATGGCAATGGAATACACTATTTCTGGTCCATCGCAGTTAGGATCGGCCAGACTTTTACGGATAGCATCTAAGGTGCGGTTTTCCACTTCCGGTCCAAAGCAATCGGCACCATATTCAAACCCTAATTTCCCTGTTATGGGAAACACATTCATTCCAGGATTAAAAATCTGTTTCATATATCAATTATAAATATTCAATTAGTTGATTTCTTCTAACTCTTTCCCCTTAGTTTCTTTTACAAATTTCAGGTTAAATATTAGGCTCATAAAACAGAAAAAAGCCAAGAGTAAAAAGGTATTTCCACCACCTATTTTTTCCAGTAGAACAGGGAATATTAAGGATACAAAAAAGCAGGATATCCACACAAAAACGATGGAAATGGACATTGCTTTTCCGCGTACATTGTTTGGAAATAATTCAGATATAATGACCCATGTTATTGGGCCAAGCGAGGAAGCAAAGGAGGCAATGAAAAGCAAAATTGCTACTAGCGTAACAAAGCTACTCAGACCATATATAAATGATATTGAGAGAACTAACAGTGAGACTCCCATCAAAGAAGAGCCAATAATCAACAACGGTTTGCGTCCCAATCGATCAACGAAATAAATGGCAACCAACGAAAACACTAAATTGATTACTCCAATCAGAATGGTTTGATAAATAGCCGAATTAATACTTAATCCCGATTTTTCGAAAATCAAAGGTGCATAATACATAATGGTATTGATGCCCGTAATTTGCTGAAAAAATGCCAGTCCAATTCCAATCAATAAGGGAAGTCGCAATTCGGGTGCAAATACAGCTTTAAAACTTGTATCAGATTCATTTTTCATGGAGTTGCGGATAATTTCCAATTCTTTTTGAGCCACTACGGTTCCATTGATTTTTTCTAGCGTTTGAAGGGCTTTTTCGGGGTTATTGTGCAACACCATCCAGCGTGGACTTTCGGGTACAAAAAACAATGCCACAAAAAATAACAACGCAGGTAATGCCATCACGCAAAGCATCCAACGCCAGTTGTTTTCGCCAGTATTTACCAATAAATAATTGCTGAAAAATGCTACCAAAATACCAATTACGATGGTCAACTGATTGAGTGACACCAACTGACCACGCTGTTTGGCCGGTGCAATTTCGGCGATGTACATGGGCGAAACCATGGAAGCAATACCCACGCCAAAACCTCCTATAACTCGGAATATCACGAAAGTAAATACGGAATTTGCACTTGCTGTTCCCAATGATGAAACGATAAAAAGAATGGCGGCCGCACTTAACACCTTTTTTCGTCCGTACTTGTCGGCAGGTGCACCGGCAAGGAGTACTCCAACAATACAACCCAAAATCAAACTGCTTACCACCCAACCAATTTCGGCGCCTGAAAGCGAAAATTGTTTTGTGATAAATGGTACAACGCCCGAAATAACGGCTGTATCAAAACCGAATAATAGCCCACCAAGTGCAGCTACAATGGAAATTAGATAGAGATAAGGCCCCCTGCCCCCTGAATGGGGAGTAAGAGAGTTTTGGAATTCTTTTGCTTTTGTTTGCTTTTTTGCTTGTTTCATATTATATTTTTGTTGTTGATTTAAAAAACTTCGTCTCAAAGCCCCGCCATTTATCCCGATTTATCGGGAGGGGTTTGGGGCTCTTATTTTGTTCTTACAAATCCCAGCATGGTTCCACATTTCTGACCTATTCCGGCATCGTGTGGTTTCATGCTGTAAGCACCTACTCCTGCAGGAACAATAAAAGTTTCGGCATAATGCACTTCAAAAGGTTCGAAGGCATTGGTTGGACTTTCGATGATAATTTCGTCGCCCTCTACCAAACAGATTACATGCACGCCATTGTTTGTATTCATACTTACTTCTTTGGTAAACCAATGACGACGGGTTTCGATAAATTCCCTTTCATGCAATCCGGTGCGTTCTTCCACCCAGCCATCACCTTCGGCAATCACTTCAATGGCATTTACCAAATTTTTGCGTGTCCATTCAGTGGTTCTGCTCCAATCAATAACCTGTTTACCATGTTCAATATTGATGGCTCGTGGTTTTCCATCAATTCCCATGCGTCCCCAATCCCACATTTTGAAGGTGAAGATGTACGGTGTAGCGCTAATTTCGAGTACCATGCTGCCAGCTCCGGAACAATGAACCGTTCCAGCAGGAATTAAAAAATGGTCATGCGTTTTTACGGGCCAAACACCAGCATGTTTCTCAGCGTCGAAAGGTGCACCACCAGCTTGTGCTGCTTCTAAATCTGCAATCATTTCTTCGGGTTTAACGCCCTCTTTCAGACCGAGATAGACCTTTGCTCCAGGAACTGCTTTCAGCATATAATAGCTTTCGTCTTGCGTGTAGTGCATTCCGAATTTCTCCTGAATATATTCGGTAGTTGGATGTACTTGCAAGCTCAGATTGCCACCTTCTATGGTATCCAAAAAGTCAAAACGAATAGGGAATTCATCGCCAAAACGTCCGTAAACAGCTGGCCCCATGAGTTCCACCGGTTTGAAAAATACCAGATTAATGGATGGTGTTTCTACAACCACATCGCCAAATTTCAGCAGCAAACTATTTTCCTCAGGCACACAATTGAAACACCAAGCATAGTTTTGCTGGCTTTTGTCCAAGTTGCAATAATGCTTCATCCACTGTCCGCCCCACGGTCCCGGATCAAAGAATGGCACCACACTAAACGGACGGTTTACAGCTTGTTTCATTCCTTCCATCACTCCTTTTCCTGCAACCAGTTTTGGTTCGTTGCGGTTATTCGTATCCAACAAATAATCCCAACGCGACATTAATTTCTTTTTCCATCGGTCGAGCACACGCCAGTCCACAAAAAAACCTTGTTTGTAAAGCAACATCCAATCGGCTGTATCGCGGTTTTTCACACCCAAGTTATCCACTTCGTGCGTGCGCATACGCAGTTGTGTTTCCCAGCGTGCCATATCGGCATACACCAAAATGTCTGGCGTAGTGTAAGCAAAAGCTGCTCCCGAACCAACAATTAACACAAGCCCATCAGCTACTGCAGCAATTTCGTTTCTGGCTTTTTCCACTTTTGCAGGGTCAAAATAAGCATCAATGGTCAAGCGTGTCATGTAACCGAAAATACGGTCGTCGGTAACATCGGGAAAAACCATCGCTTTAATTTTTTCCTCGTCCCACATCAAATCACGGGTATTGATAATCAATTGTGGTTTCAAGTTATCTGCTAATCCTTCGGTGGTGACTTCTTCCAGCACGCCTTGGTAATAATCTACCGCAACTACCGCTGTAGGTTTATTTAGCTTGGCAATGTCTGAAAGAATCTGATTTCCAATGGCTTTCCAACCTTGAAATACAGGAAAATTTCCTTTTACTTCTACGCAAGGGAGCGTGTTAAATTTGATTTCGTTCATTTTATTTATGTCTAAGGTCTAAGGACAAAGGTCAAAAGACAAATTATTATCTAATTTCGGGATGACATTTAATCTAGCCAGTGCTAATTTTATCTCCCAAATACTCAAAAAATCGTTAACTTTCTCTTTTCCCAAAGGGTGAATGAGTAGGGGCTGGGTTCTTATTTTAGCAAATGTGCCATGCCTAACATCCCCGCTTCATCAGAAAAATGAGCAGCCTCAATTTTCACTTTGCCCCATGGCGTCCAAGCGCATTCTTCCACTTTTTTACGAATATAGGGCAAAATAACTTCTGCACTTTTCATCACACCACCACCAATAATAACCATTTCAGGGTCGTAAGCATGAATCATGGTGACAATGCCGGCGCTCCATGCATCTAGGCAATGCAACATAATCTCATTTGATACTTTATCTCCTTGAATAGCCAATCTGAACAACAATTCGAAATCGAGTAACTCTTCTCCGCAAGCTTTACTTTGCTCAAAATCAAGATGATTCCTAAACAATATGGGCAATATCCAACTCGATGCTTCTGACTCTACACAGCCCGTATTGCCACAAGTGCATTTTCCACCGTGCATATTCACCGTAAAATGTCCACCCAAACATCCAGCCTGGAAGTGTTTGCCATGTAGCAATTTACCTTCAATCATGGCTGCTCCACCGATGCCCGTCCCCAAGGTTACCAGTACGATATTATCGCAGTTTTTGCCTGCGCCATATTGCCATTCGCCTATCAAAGCTGCACGTGCATCGTTTTCCATTACCGTTGGGATTCCCCACGTCTGTTTCGACCATGTGTTGAAATCGAAATCAGGCATATCGTCAAATTTTTTATTGATGGATAAAACCTTCATTTGTTTTGTATCCACAATGCCTGGAATGGAAATACCCACGCCACTTAATTCTCCAATACCAGTGCCCGTTTGCTCAAGTATTTGATTTACACAAACTTCAATGGCTGACAATCGGGGTATTATTCCATTTTCAGAATAGGATGGAAGTAGTGCTTGGGATATAATTTCCCCATCGCTTATTAATCCTATTTTGAGCCGAGTGCCGCCTAAGTCTAATACAATTGCCTTCATACAAGAGTTGGTTTTCCATCAATTTCCACTAGCCTTGCCGAAAAGCCATTGATGGCTATCTCTTCATAATCGTGTCCAGCGTCCGACGGCCAACATGCTCCTACTACTAAATTTTCGTCACCTGTATTAGCCAGGCGGTGTGCAATATCACCACCAATATAGTGAAGACTTCCCTGAAAAACCTTTTCTGCCCACGTTTTTCTGTTTCTATCCATCAATATTAACATGCCGTTTCCCTTTACCCCCCAGTAAAATTCGGCTCTATCAGACTGCGAATGATAGTGTCCTTTGGTCATGAAATATTCGTCACCAACTTTTCCGGGCATAATGGTCGATACGCCAAAAAATAATCCACCCAGCGTTCCGTCAGTTACGGGCAACCATGACTGTACTGTGTATGCAAGTTTATCTGCTAGGAATTGATTCACGGCTTCTTTTTCATGAAAAATGGAAGCTATTTCCGATAATTTTCGTTGTTGATTTTGAATGGGTATGCCTGATAAAGCATAACTTTCTAAATCTAATACTACCGGTGATTCTGAAATCTCTAATTCTTTCATTTTAATGGTTTTATGTGTTTTAATATTTAAATTGAGTGACGTTTAATCATAACAAATGGATTATGACATTTTTGTTTTTTACCCGATAGAACCAATTCGGCCATATTTTTTCCCATCAAAACAAAGTCGGTAGAAATGGTGCTAATACCTCCAGCAACAATTTGTTTCAATGCTGTTTCGTTGTACGAAATTATGCCAACATCTTTTCCTATTTCCAAACCCAAAGCTTGTGCACGCATCACAATTGTTACTAAGTCTTTGTCATCCACCACAATGAAAGCATCTCCTTTTGTAATTTTAAAAGTTGTTAGGTCAAATACCGCTTCACTTTCATAATTGTATTTTTTGCAAAATGCCTTGAAGCCGCTACAAATTTCCCTAAAATGACCTTTAGTATGTCGGATAGACAAAACCATGCGGGAATAACACTCAAAACTGCTGTAATTTTGGTTTAGAATTTGATAAATATCTCGTTCAAATTCCTGACAGATATAGGAATACTGTTTTTTTAACTCAGTATTGGATCTGTCCAATATATAGACTTTTTTTCGGGGTAGTTTCACTAAAATCTGTATTGCCTCTTTCTCAAAAATAGGCATAATCACAAAATCGGTATATTCGCCAATGGCACTCTCAATAAGCGTTTTAAATACTTTAGGGTTGTTGTGGTGAAAGAATATTTGTTCGCTACCCTTTCCTTTCATTCCTTGTTTAAATGCCTCATACAATTCTTCTTTGTATGCACTTAAATGGTCGAAAAGGACAAAAACCTTGTGTTCTGCTCCTACATTTGTGTTTTGAACAAAATATCCTTTTCCGACTTTTGAAGCAATCAGACCCAGTTTTTTTAGCTCGTTATAAGCCATGTAAACTGTATCTTGCGACAAATGATATTCCTTGCACAACTCGTTACAAGAAGGAAGTTTGTCGCCTTTTTGTAAAGTTCCATTTTGCAATAGTTCGATGACTGCATCGATTATTAATCGGTATTTTGGTTGTGAATGGCTGTTTGTAAAATCAATATTTATCATGCTTTAAAGACATACTTATAGGTACTTATTGGCAAATATAATACTTTTATTTTTCTGATAATCTATTTGTTTGCTATTTTTATTCTATTTTACAACTCATCTTTGGTTTTATTTTAAAATCAACATTATTATCAAAACATAGTGCCTAAGCAAACTGTGAATTTAAAAAAAATTGCCCCCAAAAGTCTGCTACTTAAGGGGGCAAAAAAAAATATCAAGAAATTCTGAATGGAACAATTTTTAGTTGGTTATTGATTCACTTTTTAGTGCAGAATAATATCTCATTTGAGTTTAAAATTGATAAAATTGGGTTTTAAGTCAATAGTTTAGAGATATTTACATATTTAATGTATTTGACATACTTAATTCTGACGAACAAAATAAACCAGTCTATCGAGTGGTACCATCATTTTTACTATTTGATTCCCTTTGTGTAATTTTTCCTTTATTTGTTTTATTCAGACTCATTCCTAAGTCGTGCAGGAAAGAAAGCTTACCGATAAATTAGTCTATATAACTCGCTTTCCATATTGTATTTGAATATGCAAGCCAGAAGTTTAAAATTCAGTCGTTATTAAAAGTAAACACAAAAGTATGGATTATCCCCTTCTCTGAAATAATATATTTTCATAATATTTTTCGTTGCAAATTTAATTCAACATTCAATTCTTGCTGATGCTTATAAAATTAAAAATACTTTGTTTACATGGTTCATTATAAAATTCTTATTCAAATGTTATCGTTTTTTATTTTAAAATTCAGAGGGAGCTCCTATTTGCTTATTAAAAACCCACTTTGCTAATCAGCAAAGTGGGTTTTCTAATTGTTAGAACCAACTACCTTACTATTTTTTGATTACTTTAATGGTCTTATTTCCAATTCTGGCGAAACAAATACCTTGTTCAACATTGCTGAAATCGACATTGTTAGAACCAATTGTAAGGTTTTGGTTAATTATCAATTTACCAACTGAATTGTAAACTGATATTTGTGCAGCTTCTTTTAAATCAACATTCAAAATATCTACAACAGGATTTGGATAAACATTCAATACTACATCGGCTAATTCTTTGTTTAAAGTTGTACCTTGAACAGTTTTAAGGGCTAAATCAGCAGTAGCGTTAGAATTAGCAACTGAAAGTGTAATGTTTTGTTCAGCTTTAGCCGCTGGTGTTTCGGTAGTCACCTTATATTGCTCTAAAGGTATGTTAGTAAAAGAATAATTACCTTGAGAATCAGTTTTTGTCCAAGCTACCGGTTCTGATTTTGAGTTATATAAAAGCACTATATATTGTGTGGTAGCACTTTTTACGAATTGTCCTTTGGTATTATTTTTAATGGAGTCACTGCCGTTATATACACTGCCCGATATCACACCTGTACCTGTAGGTAAAACCACTTTTTTCAATTTTACTATAACAGCTCTGGTATTTGCATCTAAAGTTAAATAATTGGCATTGCTAAACAAAAATTTATTCACATAATAAGTTGGTATGAATGCATACATATTACTCACTGTTGGTTCCACATATACAGTAAAGTCAGCTTTTGGAAGTCCTGAGAATGAGAATGCACCGCCTTTTATTTGCGTAGTTTTCATTGAAACTTTATCACCCTTCTTGTAAAGGTAAGCAATTCCAGAATTTAACAATGAATCACCTGCCATAGCCGAACCTGACAACACAAAACCAGTAGTGTCAATGGGATTGGTAATAACAGTTGTATCGTTTGGAGTTACAACAACGATGCTTGTGTCTTTAGGATTGGTAATAACAGTTGTATCGTTTGGATTTACAACTACGATGCTTGTGTCTTTAGGATTGGTAATAACAGTTGTATCGTTTGGAGTTACAACTACGATGCTAGTGTCCTTTGGATTGGAAGTAACAGTTGAATCATTGTGAGATACAACTACGATACTTGTGTCCTTTGGATTGGAAGAAACTGTTGTATCTTTGTGAGATACTACCACAATACTTGTGTCATTGGTTGTGTTGCTTACCCTGGTGGTATCCATACCAACAACCTTTCTAATGTTTTGAAAATTTCCAGGACGTGTAGCAGCAAAAGAAAATAAAATCACGCCAAAAAGAAGCATTGAATTAAATAGAACTTTTTTCATTTTAGTAAAATTGAAGAATTAAATAACTTAGTTTTTTTTTGTTTTATAATGGCCTTTATAAAACTAAGACAACATTCATTTAAAATAGTACTATTCAAAGGGATTATTATTTCAAACAATTTCCGGGTTTTAGATAATATGCAGAAAACCAATGCTTAAATGCAGGGAGCTTGGACTGGAATCTATATTTGAATTCAGCTTATAAGTAGGAATCATCTGATAGAAGTATGAAATGGAACTTTGGAGCTTGAGCTTGCTGTTTAATTTATAATTGAATCCAATTCCCATTATTGCCGAAGGAGTAAGCTTATTGATATAGACGTTTGAAATTGTAGTTAAATCACCCTTTTCTATCGAATTATAAAGTTGATTAACAACTAGATTTGCAGAAACTCCAGCAGTAATGAAATACTCAAAACTTTTCTTCTCAATGCTAAATTGAAGTTGTCCACAAAGATGTAAATAATCAATCTGATTTTGTAAATTACTATTATTATTGATGATGGAACTTATTATTTTTGATTGATTTTCTGTTACAGGGATATTTATCCAGGCACCATTTATGAATTTCTGAATATATCCAATTATAACTGATTCTGTAACAGTATCATTCAAGGTCTTTGTAGAATTGTTGTTTAATTGGTTCAAGAATTTTGTATAATTAGCCGACAGTACTAGATTGAATGATTTGGTCAGATTGTGAGTATAGTTTACACCAATTCCATACCCCGGCTGAGAGCTAAAACTGGCAGTAGAATTGGTTGCAAAAGTTGCATTACCAGATAGAATTAATGGGCTAAACTGTATTCCAATAAATTGTTTGTGAACTGGAACTTTTATTATTGCAGGTGGTTTAGATATGAAACTACTGTCATGTTTAGTTATTGTCAACCGGGTAATCAAGGTGTCATATTTAATGAATTTAACGGTGTCAATCACATTAATTCTTACTGTGTCATAAACTACATTTCGTATTATTACACTTTTTGATGATTGATTTTCAATTATAGATTTGCTTTCTTTGTTTTTCTTAATTATTATTTGGTTGTTGGCAAATTGGAAATTGAAGTGGTTTGGTAAAAGTATTTTTTGCAATACCAATTTTACGGAGGTATTGACTTCGCTTAAAGTCAATTTTACATTTGAAGGAAAAATGTCGGATTGATATGAAAATACAATATGATTGTTTTTACTCATCAATTTCAACGTACTAATAATATCTTGATTGTTAGTTTTAAGGGTAATTTTTTTATCAAGTACCGTTTGAGATTGTAGTTTTCCTATAACAAAAATAAGTAGGACAATTATTAGTGCCCTACTTATTTTATTTATATGTGTTTTTTTACTTGTAGAAATAATGAATTTGCTTGTCATTTTTTACCTGCACATCGAGTGTCAGTGCAATAGTGTTTAAAATATCATTAATTTTATCGCTGTTTATTGTCGTTGTAATTGGAATTTGCTCAATTTCACTGGCCACTTCTATATTTGTATTAAATAAGCGTGACAGCTCGGAGGCAACGTTTTTAAGTTTCTGATTTTCAAAACATATCACCTTAGTATTCCAATATAGATTGTTATCGTTACCATATTTTTCGACAATTTTTGCAGTTTGATTATAGCTTATACCTTCATTTTTAGTCAGAATAGCTTTTCCACTTTCACACATTTTGAATTCTACCCTACCTGTTTTTACAAAGACTTCCACACTTGGAATGTTTTTATAAGCCTTTATGTTAAAACTAGTTCCTAGTACTGTAACAGTATTGTTTTTAAAATGTACAATGAATGGTTTATTCTTGTTTTTTGCGACAGTAAAAAATGCTTCGCCATCAAGCCATACTTCTCTTTTTTTGTCATTAAATACACTGGAGAACTTGAGTGTAGTTGCTTTGTTTAATTGTACCACACTGCCGTCTGGTAGTGTGGTTGGTAAATTTATTTGGTTGTTTGAAGCAACATTCTGGTAAATGGGCTCTTTTGTACTATTGATATTTTTCAATAATATGCCGAGACTTAGTAAAATGACAATACTTGCTGCAACTTTATACAAATTACTGACCGTCTTATTTTTAGGCACAAACTGATGGGTACTAACAATATTATTGTTTAGTTTAAATTTATTCCAAGCTTTGTCTGCATTAAATTCTTTTTCCGCATTTAAAGCATTTGTAGAAACCCAAATTTCCTTGAAGTCATAGAAATACCTCGAATTTTCATCATTTGACTCCATCCAATTTCTAAGTATCTTTGCATTTTCTTCCGAAATGCTGTTCGATAAATAGTCGATTATCAATATATCAATATTCGATTTCATAATTTAATTTGTCTTGTAAAGGTAGAATTTGAAAAAATAGTTGACTTATAAAATAGCCTTCATGCTTAGGACAAAATTTATGTCGTTTAGTCCTACTCTATCTGATAATAATTACAGATATTTCTTCAATTTTTCTCTGAGAAATTTCATAGCATCGCCCAATTGATTCTTTACGGTTGATTCACTGATGTTTAGGCTGATTGCAATTTCTGCTATTTTTTTCCCTTCCAACCGATTTAATTTGAAAATCTCCTTTCTTTTATCAGGTAAAAGTTCAATAGTAAATAAAATTTCAGCTTCAATTTCTTGTCCAATCATTGGAATTCTAAAATTATCGGATTCCATTGCCGCTTCAATTTGGTCAGTTAATTCCTCATTTTGCCTGTTTTTCTTCAAATGATTAATACAGGAGTTGGAAGTGGCACGATACAAGTAGGATTGTACAGATGTAGTAATAACAATGCTATCTTTTTGTTCCCAAAGTTTTGTAAACAAATCACTTACAATATTTTCGGATGTGGCGTTGTCTGAAACATATCTACAAGCATACACGCAAAGTTTTGGGTAAAACTGTTTAAATACAAGCTCGAAATTTTCGCCATTTATACTATTGATGTTATTCATTTCTTGCTGCAATATTTGATTTGGAATTTCAAATTTGATAATATTATATCTCTTGTCTATTTCTGAAGAATAAAATAAACAAACCTGTCAAGTGGCACCATCATTCCTACAGTTCGGCCACCTTTGTGTTTTACCCCTAAATCATCGACCCAATTGCCTTTGGGTAATTTTACATTTCGCATATTGGTTTTTTCCAGCATTGGGGCAACTAATATTTTATCTCCTAGCATAAACTGATTGATGGTTTCTTCAAATCCCTGATTTGGAAACACAAATTCCATACTTTTTAAAATTGGCTCACCTGTTTTGGATGATTCATGCGCTAATTGTAAAATTAATGGCGTGAACTTCGTTCTAATTTCAACCGCTTTCTTTATTATTCCTAAATGTACACTATCCAGAATTCTCCACGGAGCCACCGAAAATTGCATCATTGGCATCAGTGCATGACATTGAGCTGAGCGTACAATCAAATCTTGGTCGAGTGTCGATTTGTCTAAAAATGATGTCCACAAACCACCTCCAATCATATCGGGACACGAAAATGTATATCCGCAAAGCCCTTCCAATATCATGTTTGGTACCAGTTTTTGAAGATCTACCCAAGTATGTTCTTTGTCGAGCAGCCGCTGAGCCAATGGTTGACCACCCATTTTCCAACAAGCACGATATTCATTTAAAGGAAAACGCAACCCAAATTGAGCATATAATTCTGCGTGCATATTTGGAGTGATATCTTTTTTGCTTATACCGTTTGCCGGATAAAATTCCATGTCTCCGGCATCAAATTTAAAGCCATCAACACCATAATCAGCAACTAATCAATCCAACTGTTTGTTAAACCAATCACTTGTCGGTTGGCATCCATACCCTATATCGTGATTCTTCACTCCAAGTATTACCTGCCGAACAGTAATCGCATAAGGTTAAATAATTGCCATCGGTAGTTGGTACTTTCCAACTCATCCAAATATTTTCGGATTTTGAAGGTTTTAAATTTACGCTATTATCTGCATTCAACTTAATCTGAACCGGAGAGTCAATGTTATCTCCAAATCTTTTATCACGTGAAAGAACTATCGGACCACGAACGATTGAGATATGCCTGGAATTATCGTTTCCAACTAACGCATTAACCCGAGCAGTCATGTCTAAAGTAAGTGTTACAACATCTCCCTTACACCATTTCCTTTTTAACCTTGCATAAGTTCCTTGTTTAAAATCGTGAAATTCTTTACCATTAATTTTTAATATCGTTTGCGAACTCCATTGTGGAATACGAAGGCTCAGCGTAAAAATTTCAGGTTGTTTGGATTCTATCGATAGTAGAATTTTTCCACTTACAGGATAATCTGTTTTTTGATTAACAATAACACTATTACCGTCAGGCATCAAAACAGTTGCATTGCTTTCTCCATAAAAATTTACGACAGGACCATTTGCATCTTTCATGACTGCTATTTCAGGCAACAAAAATAATGCGCGTGGATAATTAACCACACAACAATTTAATGGAACTTTGCATTGGTTTTCACCGGCAGAGCGGGTTCCTTGTAATGAGCTATGGCGCACACACCATGAACCATCGGAACTTATACTTCCTAATAATGCATTATATGAACTTCGTTCAATTTCATCCATAATCAAAGGATCACCGGTTAATCCTAACAATTGCCGAGCATACTTAATCCATAAAATCGCCGTACAACTTTCACATGGGTTCTCCATATTTTCAAGTTGATGAATTCGTCCATTGTTCCAACATTCTTTTGCCGAACCAGTTCCGATAACCATCATTTCGTTATCTCTTATGTCATTGTAAACATTACCACAAGCTTTCAATAATTCTTTTTCGCCTGTTGAGCGATAAAGATGAGTTAGACCTTCATAGCATGAAATCATCTCGTAAGCTTTAATCCCATTTTCGCGACTCCACCAGTTGTTTTTATTTACTCCACGTGCAGCAACCGGAATTCCATCCAATGATTTTCGAACCAGATCAGGACCTCCCTGCTTTGTCCACTCTTCAACAATATACTGGCAAAAATCAAGATAGCGTTGCTCATGTGTACGTTGATAAAGAAGTATCATTGGTTCTAAAATCGAAGACGATGGCATACCTCTGTAAAGTCCAAGTTCAATGATACTGCGTTTGCCCGGACCAATGTCGGCAATGGTCATATCAGCAAGGCGTTTAGCTGCATTTAAAACATCTGAATCACCGGTAATTGCTTCATAACTCAATAGTCCAAGTATGGTGTATTTTCTACTCCAAACATCCCAGTCTTTGAACCTGTTTACCCCTTCATGACAGCCAATATAATCATCGGGAGTCCGAGTTGATAAAATCCCTATAACAGCTTGATTCATTTTTTCTTTTACAAGTTGGTTATCTGGCACATAATCTGATGCCAAAGACAAGCCAGTGAACCATTTTCCCCAAAATTCACCACGCCACGCTCCTACATCTTTGCGGTCGCGGTATGGTTGTAGAATGACTTCAATATCCTGTTTCAATAGGCGATTCTTAATTATATTATCCAATCGACCACCCATATATCCTTGCAACTTCACTGAGCCATGTGGAAGTGGAAGTAGAACATCTTTTACAGTTATTGTTGATTGTGCTCTAATTTCGAAACAACCAAAAATAAAAAAAAGGAAGATAAACAATAAAGCTAATTTTGAGTTCATATTTTTTTTTAGTATTATTTTTTTTAGTATTATTTTTTTTAGTATTATTTTTTAAAAATATCCACCTTCTTTGGTGATTTTCTGAATGGAAGTATTTAAAATCAAAATATCAATTTCGCTGAATGCTTTTTTAGAGAGATTATAGAGTTGTTCAGAATAATCAATTAATCATTGTCAAATTATAAAAACTTATTTCTGTAGAACAAAATAAACCAGTCTATCGAGTGGTACCATCATTTTTACTGTTTGATTCCCTCTGTATTTTTTGCCTAAATCATCGACCCAATTGCCTTTGGGTAATTTTACATTTCGCATATTGGTTTTTTCCATCATTGGGGCTACTAATATCTTATCTCCGAGCATAAACTGATTGATGGTTTCTTCAAATCCCTGATTTGGAAACACAAATTCCATACTTTTTAAAATTGGCTCACCTGTTTTGGCTGATTCATGCGCTAATTGTAAAATTAATGGCGTGAACTTCGTTCTAATTTCAACCGCTTTCTTTATTATTCCTAAATGAACACTATCTAATATTCTCCACGGAGCCACCGAAAATTGCATCATTGGCATCAGTGCATGACATTGAGCTGAGCGTACAATCAAATCTTGGTCGAGTGTCGATTTGTCTGAAAATGAAGTCCATAAACCACCTCCAATCATATCCGGGCACGAAAATGTATATCCGCAAAGCCCTTCCAATATCATGTTTGGTACCAGTTTTTGAAGATCTATCCAAGTATGCGCTTTATCGAGCAGCCGCTGAGCCAATGGTTGACCACCCATTTTCCAACAGGCACGGTATTCATTCAAAGGAAAACGCAACCCAAATTGAGCATATAATTCTGCGTGCATATTTGGAGTGATATCTTTTTTGCTTATACCGTTTGCGGGATAAAATTCCATGTCTCCAGCATCAAATTTAAATCCGTCAACTCCATAATCAGCCACTAACCGGTCGAGCTCCGAATTAAACCAATCAACAGCCGTTTGATTAGAAAAATCAAGCACCGCTGATTGACCATTCCACCATTCCACCATAAGCGGTTTTGTTTGAGTCTCCCAAGTGTCGGTTGCGTTTTTTCTTTCCAACAGAAATGCTTTCGATTTTTTAAGATGTGTATAAAGCAAAGTTTGGTCGGCACTTACAAATGGACAAACCCATACCATCACCTTAAAACCCATTTGATGCAATTGGTCAATCATTTCCTTTGGGTTTGGAAAGCGTCCCGGATGGAATTGCCACAATCCACAATCTTCTTGCCATGTATCATCAATCATAATTACTCCTGGCGGTAATCCATTGGATATTATGTTTTTAGCATACTTCAATATATCGGCTTGATTTTGGTTGTAAGTAAGTTCAATCCATGTATTATACTGTGGTTTTGAAAATAATAAAGTATCTGGCAATTTTCCGCTGGCAGGAAAGTATTTCTGCCTTACATATCTCTGAACTTCGGCTAAAGTATTGCCGGATTTTCCGCTGAAAGATTGATTGTATAGATCATAAATAACTAATTCGTTGCCCTTTAATTCAAATTTAAAGGGTTTTTCACTCCAAACAAATTGACCTTTATTGGTTAATATCAATGGTTGAAGTTGATTGAATTTATTATTTGCATAGAATTCCATAGAGTAATCTGATGAAAATGGCATTAGATGCCCATCATTAATTACTCCTGCCCAAACTTTCTCACCATCTGCAATAGTCAACTTTTTATTATCAGTAACAAGCTTTTCGGCAAAAATGCTTACCGAACACATTAACAGCACAATAGCCATCGTTAAATTCTTCATGATATTTATTTTTTAATAGTTCAATTAAATTTATTTTTCCCAATTATCTGTTTTAAATGAAATTAATGGTAAGCCTGCAGTATTATAAACAAAACCGTTTGTTTTAGGGAAATTGCAGAATGCATAACGCACTTCAACGGGAATCTTTACATTTGTAGACCAAACTAGTACTTGTTTCTTTTTAATGCTCATTTTTGCTTGATAAAAAATACTGTCTTGTCCGGCAACTTCAAAACAGTCCACTTCTTTTCCAAAAGTAGTCAATCCATTCACAATATTATCGAATGAAAGTATCGCTACACTATCCTTTACATCCATACTTTTAAAGATAGGTGATTTATACGAAATTCCTTTTATGTTGTATGTTTCAGAAAGAGCCCAATATGCCAACCGTTTTGCTACTGTTTCTTTTTCGGCTGGGTGAATATTTCTTTCTTCACCAAGGTCAATGGTAGAAACCATGCCGGAATTAGGAATTAATGACATGGCTTTGAACTGTTGATTTCGTTGCAAGACAGAATTAACGGCTTTGCTATTGTTATACCAATAAGGAGCAATTTCTACAAAGTAAAACGGAAACTCGCCAACCCCAAAATCCCTTCGCCAACCAGAAACCATGGCTGTTTGAAGAAAGGCATAATCCTTATAATTACCAATATTTGATTCACCTTGATACCAGATGGCACCTTTAATTGCAGTATTTAATAGAGGTGAAATCATTCCATTATAAATATTGGCTGCACGATGATTGGGATTTGATTTTTCCTGTGTAGTTTGTTTAAATGCTTCCGGAAATGTTGAAATTATATCCTTGCTTATCCAGGATTCAATGCGAGAACCACCCCAAGCGGCACAAATCACTCCTACCGGCACTTTCAATTTTTGTTGTAAATGTTTGGCGTATAAATAACCAACTGCACTAAACTTCGCAACAGATTCAGCCGTGGCCACTGACCAGTTTCCTGTACAGTTATCCTGCGGAACCTCATTTACAATCGGTTTTAGCGTGAATAATCGAATATCATTATTCTCAGCGTTCATCAGCATATCGTTAGATCCAATGATGGGTGAATCTGCATAACCATCGATAGTCATATCCATATTCGATTGCCCCGAACAAAGCCAGACTTCGCCCAACAAGATATTTTGAAGCTGCACTTTTTCCTTGCCCGAAGTAACCGTAATGGTATATGCTCCTCCGGCTTGGGTGGTTTTTGCTTTAATCATCCAATCACCCTTATCGTTACACATAGTTATGTAATGTGCTTTATTCCAACTGGTTTGGATTGTCAGTTTTTGATTGGGATTAGCTTTTCCCCAAATTTTCACTTCTGTATTGCGTTGCAAAACCATATTATTGCCCAAAACGGTGGCTAATTTTATTTCAGATTGTGCAATAATGCAAACGAGTAGCAACGAAAGAATTAAAAAAAGCGATTTCATAAGAATATTATTTTTAAAGAACCAATTTAGTTTTACAACATCCATGCAGAATCTTTATCCAGAAACAACCATGTAGCTTCATGATTTCTCATTATCGAAGCTGGAATTTCGGGAGAAATATCACCTTCAACCGTTTTCTTAACCGCATCGGCCTTCCGCAAATCAGGCACGCTACATATAATCGCTTTCGCTTTCATTATTTGTTTAATCGACATGCTGATTGCTTTTTCGGGAACGTCGTTAAGGGTAGGAAACCAACCTTCGCCCATTTGTTGACGACGGCAAGCTTCATTGAGAGAAACTACCAAATAGGCATCATCAGTTTCAAAATCAGCAGGAGGATCATTGAAAGCCAAATGACTATTCTCGCCAATACCTACAAATGCAACATCAATAGGATGTTGGCTGATTATTTTCTGCAAACGAATACATTCAGCATCAGCGTCCAACTCTCCATTGACATAAATGAATTCCTTTGGTGAAACAATATCAACAAATCGTTCTTTGAGATATTTGCGAAACGAAGCCGGGTGCAATTCCGACATTCCGACATATTCATCCAAATGAAACGCAGTTACTACTGACCAGTTAATATCTTCTTTTACCAACTCAGTCAGCATTTCGAATTGGGACGCTCCGGTAGCCACGATGATATTTGCTTTCCCGTTTTCCTGTATGGCCTTGCGAATGAGTTCGGCACCTAAAAAGGCTGCCTTTGCACCAAGTTCTTGCTTGTTTTCCGAAATTACGATTTTCATGATTTTTTTATTTTAAAATTTTGTAGTGTTGTAGAATGTTTGATGGATTTGACATGTCCGAAGTTGATATAATAATCAAATAGCCAACTAAATTATTTAGAATCCCTAACGCAACGCACTGAATAACCACACGACTTCGTACTGTAGGTGTTGTATACTATGCAAACGTAGTAATCCAGGTACCTGCACCGTGCCATGCTCGTATCGTCCGCAACACTACTCCACCAGTCACCTTCCTCACCAACTCTGTAGAACGCACCATTGTAGTCGAATCGATAACCACCTGGAAGAGCACAGAATTTACTATCATTTAAAGCATCATTATTAGGGGCTAACCAGTGTGTTGTGCCTGATTCTTTTAACCGACCGCCTACAAGTGAACCTAAGTAAGTCGTCAAGGTAGTCCATTCAGCATCGCTCGCTACATGCCAGCCAATTGGTGCAATATTGCGGCTATCAGCTACTGCATAAAAATTATACAACCGACCAAATAAATTTATACTGTCAGCAACTAAGGTATTGTTGTAGGTACATTGTGCACCAGTAGTTAGCGCAGCCCAAGCAGTATTTGATGTTACATTTGGTATTACATCACCATTACGGTAACGGGTCGTTTTAAGATTCGAAGTCATCCAAACTTGTGTGCCGATTTTAACTGTTGCGTACACATTGCCATCAATATCGGTAACGGTGGGCTCACTATCAAAAGGTTGTTGTACCGTTATTTTTACAAGCCCCATGTACGTTCCATCGTCCTTCATATAATTATCATATAGTAGGTTTGAACTTTTATTTGTTAAGGCTAAACAACCTGCTGTCAGCGCATAAGGTACGCTTAATAATTGGTTGGTTCCGGTAATCGTATAGTTTGTTCCTCCAGAAACATCCGTTTCCGTTTTAATGAAATAGGGTCCATTAGACCAATTGATGGAAGAAAACCCGGTGGCACCACCAATTTGAATGCTCACTAACCCATTTTGATTTGTGGTAGGGGTTTGTGTTTCCGTGTAAACAGGAATACCCGTAATAGATGTTTGCAAGATACTAATCCTCATTCCAACCTGCTTGTTAGCAATCAATTGGTCTGAACTATTTCTGACAACCGCCTGATAACTTAGCAATTGGGGTACTTGTGCGAAAATAGATGCTGTCATGAAGAAAGCTATCATAATGTTGTAAATTCGTCTCATACTATTTAATTTTTAATTATTTTGAATACTTTAATTTCTAGTTGATTATTAGCACCTTGAGGTTGAACCACTTTCAAGAAATAGGTACCTGGCTTTTGACCGAAGAGTGATATTTCAGTATCGTTCCCTACTACTTTTTTGTTTATTAATTGTTGTCCACTTATGTCGTATAGTTGAAAGGACAAATTTTCAGCATTATAGTCTTGCAGCTTCAATCTTAAAAAATTGGTTGTTGGATTGGGATAGATTGAACATTCAAGTTGGATTCTTTTTACTTCTATACCGGAAACCGTTGATATTTCAAAGGGTTGTTGAACTCCCTGTGATACTGAACCAGAATTGCTTCGGTTTGTGGAATAATTGGTTTGTCCAAGGGAATAATTCACCGATCCATCAACACCAACAGCATCTCCACCAGTTGCGAGGGTAGCTTGCTGTGCATGGACAGAACTTAGCCCTAATAATAAAATAAAAAAAGCACAAGTTTTCATTTGTTTGTGATTCATAAATAATTGGGTTTAAAATTTTACAATACTTATTTTAGTTTAATTGTGTATCCCCTCAGAAAGGTGGGGTAAGTTAACGAGTTGACAAGTAAACGAGTTGACGGCAGTTATTAAAACAGTACCAGTTTCGGGATTTACTATCTCTATTTATTGGTATGATTTGATAATGTAGGAACATCTTCTAATAAATGTCAACTTATCAACTTGTTTACTCGTCTACTTGTTTACTCGTTCACTCGTCTACTCGTCTACTTGTTTACTCGTCAATTGAATATACTACCTTGCCTGCCACCATCGTTTTATTAATTAGCAGTTGGTCATTCTCTATTGCAAACAGGATTAAATCAGCACGTTTCCCAGCTTCCAATATCCCGCGATCATTTAAATTGTGTAGCCTTGCCGGATTAATTGTAGTCATTTGAATGGCATTTAGCAAGCCGCATTCAGTCACTTTCATAATATGGGAAACTCCCTTTGGCAAAGAGGATGCTGAACCGTATAACCCGCCCACCTGTCCTGAAAAGCAGAGGTTTCCATCTACCGTTTTTTCTATACTCTGCCCATTCTTTATTTTATAAGTCCCGGCTGGCAGTCCGGCATAACTTGTAATATCGGAGGTGATAATAATATTTTCGACTCCTTTGGTCTTGTAAAATACCTGAAGCATTTCGGGTGGAAGGTGAAAACCATCGGCAATAAAGCTGATCATCAAGCGGTTGTCGGCAAGTTGAGGCCAAATCGGATTATGGTGTCTGTTCACATTATTGGCACAACCGTTGCCCAGATGTGTAGCCAAACCGGCGCCATTATCAATTGCCAGTTTTATCTGCTCTGCAGTCCCGTTATGATGCCCCAATGAAACCACAATGCCCAACGATCTGCATTTTCTTATAAACTCAAAAGCGCCTTCAATTTCGGGGGCAACAGTAATCAGAATTATTTTTTCGCCTGCAGCTTTATACAAATCAAGAAACTCATTCCAAACCGGTGTTCGAACATGGTCTAATGGATGCGCTCCACGATAACCATCTATTACCGAAATGTAAGGCCCTTCGAGGTGAAAACCGGGAATGGAACCCCTGATGGATACATCATTCATCGCTTTGGAAAGAATGGAAAAATTCTTCAACAACAATTCCTGACTATTGGTGGTGAGCGTAGGAAAATAGGTAGTAACACCCTCTTTCCAAAGGCCTTCTGTCACTTTTTTTACATCCGAAACAGTCAACTCATTTCCACTTGCAGAAGTATTCTCAGCGCCTTCGAGGCAAAATGAAACCGAATCGTACCCGTTAACCTGTATGTCGATTAAACCTGGTGCTACGTATTGCCCCATGGCATCAATTTCAACAGCTCCATTCACCTCAGGATTACCTTCAGCAACTGTTTCTATAAAGCCATTCCTGACAATGACACATCCATTTTTAATGATACCGTTTGGAGTAACAATTTGTCCGTTAAATATTTTTATAAGTGTGTTCTCAGCATCCATAATTAAGTAATTCAGTACATCAAAAGATTTTTTTGTTTCAGGAGATAATCTTAATCCTGAAACAAAATTCGTGAAATAATTTATATTTTCTTAGTCCAACTTCTGAGACGATAGCCGTGAAAGGCATAATAAACCAGGTAAATATAACAGGGTAATAGCACCCAATATGCATCGTGCGGATTAAAACGATCGGCAAAATAGCCATAAATTAGCGGTACGATGGCACTTCCGCTTAATCCCATGATTAGAATGGAGCCTCCCATTTTAGTATGACGTCCCAATCCATTGAGGGCCAAGGGCCAAATTGTTGAGTACATCAAGGAATTAGAGAGCCCCAATAATACCAGAATCCATATTGATACATCGGCTGTATGACCAAGAAAAATTACCTGTCCGTTCACGATAAAAAAAGTGAAGGTCAACACAATAGCCGATGTAGTACAGATACGCAAAACATTGAGATGCTTAACAAATTTTGGAATAAGAACAATTCCTGACAAGAAACCAAACATGGTAATTCCCAAAATATAGGACGGAAATACTTTTGCTTCCAATAACGGCAGATTCAATGATTGAGCATATCCGATAATGGTGTTGATACCTACAACCTGCGAACCCACGTGAAGGAATAATGCAATAGCACCCAGAATGAGATGAGGGAAATGGATAATACTCGTTTTCTCGGAATTTGCACCTGCCACTGTTGCATCTTCATTGTTGGTATCTATCTCAGGCAAAACAGAATATCTGACCAACAATCCAAGTGAGAAGAGAATAACTGCCATAATGGAATAGGGAACAATCACCCTTTGAATCAACTCATCCAATACCGCATTTCTTGTCAGCTCGTTCATGAAGGGCAATTGCTTAAAAAGCTCGGTATCGGTAGGTCTTAATATGACGGATGCCAATAATAATGGAGCAATTATCCCGGCGGTTTTATTACAAACTCCCATTATGCTCATGCGCTGAGCTGCTCTTTCCTTAGAGCCAATAAGGGTGATATAGGTATTGGCGGCAGGTTGTAATATTGCCAGTCCGGTTCCTATTGAGAAAAGCCCCAAAAGGAAGATTCCATACATTCTACTTAAAGCAGCAGGAATAAAAATCAGTGCTCCCAGCGACATGATCCAGAAACCAATTAAAATCCCTTTTTTAAATCCAACCCTCTCCAATAGGTGTGCTGCGGGAACTGCCATTACCAAATAGGCTATGTAAAAGGCAAAAGCGACAAACAACGATTCGGCATTATTCAATTCGCAGGCTATTTTAAAATAAGGTATTAAAATCGCATTTATCCAGGTAGTAAAACCAAAAATAAAAAACAATAAGGCAATGATTATGACTGAAATTACCGTTTTGCCGGTGGACAGCGAATCAACATGTACTAATTCTAATTTTTTTTTCACGAATATCAATTTTGTTATATAATATTTTGGAGCCGTATCAATTTATGTTCAATCTTTACTCAACACTGAACAGAGACCATAATTTCACATTGGCCCGTCGCTGATGTGAAACCTCGGAAATTGGTCTCATCGTTACGTTATTTTCACCATAGAAACCTTCATGTATATATTTAAAGGTTAAGTATCCATCTGATAGTAAGGTTCTTTTTAAAATATCATCGGATGAATTCGGTTTTAAAATACCGATATTGGCTTTATCTATTTTTATAACATTTCTTGTAGCAGGTTCTGCCATAAACAAAGGCATAAAACCATCATCAATACTCATTAAATAAGGTCCATACTGCATTGCCATAGCGTTGTTGTTCCCTTTAAACTTGCTTATATTTATTGATTTATTTTCTTTGTTGATGAGCTGAAGGTTATATTCCATATTTATGCTAACAACTTCATTGGCATGCCATTTTCTATTAACTACCAGATAACCATCGTGTTCAGCATATTCTAACACTATATTATTAAGTTTAAATGTCATATTTTTAGCCCAATCGGGTTTTCGCAAAGCAATGGTCAATGGCTTAGAATCTACAGTGTTAATTTTCAATTTAAAAGTTGGAGTTGTTTGATTCATTTTTTTGAAACTAAAAGAAATGTCGTTATCTTTAAAATCAGAATTATAAAACAAATTGATTTTCTTTACTGCATTATCATTTGTAACAATTACTTCCTTGGCTTGCAACATTGCTTGCAAACCGTGATAATCGCAGCACCACCAAGCTTTTCCTTCGCTGTAGGCAAGCTTAAATCCAAGATCCTTTTGGATATGATGACTACCAAAATCACCAGATTCGAATTGATTGAACATCATCTCATTATAAAGGCAATATTCTGCATTATTTAAATACTTCATTTCTCTTGTTGTTTGCCATAATTCAAGGGATAACATTAACCAATCAGCTTCCGAGCAGCCTTCATCGCGATAACTTTCGGCTGATGGTCTCGTCACTCCGAAAAATTCAGGAACACCACCGGTTATTAAATAATCTTTGGACTCAATTAGCTCTTTGTATCGGAACTCTACAAATTCCTTTTGTTCCTGTTTTTTTGTAACATTATAAAGCATTAAAACACCTCTCAACGAATTCAAGTACCCATGTGTATGTTGATTTCCCATTTCTGGAATTAGTGGATATATTTTTTGTGCTAATTGTGTGTATTTTTGATTGTTAGTGGCCTTGTATAGTTTTACCAGACCCTCTATATTTTGTGTAAAACAAATAAAACCCATAGCACCTTTACTTTTAAAGATGTCAATTATATCAGGTTGAATACAACTTTCACTAATTGAAATCAAGAAATCGCCTAATTTTATAGCTGAATTTAACACGTCTTTGTCGTTATAGGATTCATAATAATCCATTAAACCTGTTAGTAATCGCCCGTTACCCCATAAAAGTGCCATGTGGTTACCTTGCAATTTTGATGCTTCAAAAACAAGTGAATCAGACCCAAATCGACCATCTGGTTTCTGAGTTGCAATAATTTCTTTTGCTAATAGCTTAATATCTATGGGATTTCCAACAACTTTATACTTTGAAAAAAGACTCAAATATCGTCCGCTCTGATCACCGCTGAATTCGGTAAAGCGGCGGTTGAATTTTGGATTTAGCGTTACGCAAGCCAAAACAAAATCTTTAGTTATCTCAGGCTCTTTAGCATACAACAAGCGATTAGTAGCCATTTCAATTCGTAAATCCAATTCGCTTTTCTGAATCGGAGTCTTTATTTGTTGTGATTTTAAGGATAAACAACTGAAGCAAATCAAAAAGATAAAACATATCGTTTTTCTCATTTTAAAGAAGGACTGAATTTCAGTACTGAATTTCTCTGCAAAAACATTTACTGAACAAAGAAACAGCGCAATAGCGATCATTATAGTCTTCATAATCATTAATTTAAAAAAATATAATTCAATTTGTTATTTTTATTTTACTTCGTGCAATATATAATGTAATGTGTAATTTAGTAGGCAAACAAACTCTATTATCGATAAACAGCGAAATCAGAAATAGAATAAGCTGTTTCTTTGTCATTGCCATTGCCATTTCCAACAAAGAAAAACCGAACCCATCGCGCTTGAGTTGAAGGGAAATAACTAGTACAAGTACTTAAATATGTTTTCTCAGATGTAGAAAAAACAGTTTCCCAAACATCGCCATCACTAGAAACTTGAACAAGATAAGATACTGGGGATAAATTCCACCACCACGACAAAACAACGTTTGAAATTGTTTGAGTTGTACCAAGATCCACTGCAAGCCATTGAGAATTACCTCCATTTTCAGGTCTCCAGCTAGTTTTCAGGTTATTATCAACAGCTAATTTCCCCCCATGTGAGGTACTATCATTTTTAAACACCGAAGAAGCTTTTACTAATTTACCCTGAGCAAAATTTCTACGTTCATCATTCTGGATAGGAGTCAATACTGAAAAATCACGCAAACTTGAAACTGAACCGCATGGAGTTTTAATAAGTGTGACCTCCGCCTGATAATCAGATGCTTGTTGAGGTATTGTAGTATTGAAATTAATTTTAGTTGTTCCGTAACCATCCACTTTAATCGGTAATTTTTGGGAAAAAACTACTTCATTAGCACGTTTAAGTTTGAATAATACTTCCCCTTGCCAGCTCTTTTCAAGATCATTGTAAACTATAATCGGAAATTGTTGGATTTTGCCGGCAGGTAATACATCCTCCCAAAAATTAAGCATAATACCAATTGGAGCAAAAGCATCACGGACATAGCTGTAAAAATCCGGTTCCCAGGTTAAGCTATCCACATTGATCCAATCATCACTTGTTTGTCCATCGTTACGCGAATAGCCAAGTGAACAAAAATGCATAAGACCTGCCAAATGCCTGTGAGCCCTGAAATACTCTGTTAAAGCGGCCATGTTTCGGGCATACAACAACCTTCTTTGAGCAACTGTAGTTGAAGGATTTGTCAGATAGCCTAAAGGTTTTTCAGAGAGGGTTGTGGAAGTGCCATTTCTGTTGAGCCATAATCCACCATACTCATTAATTATCAATGGATTCTTAATTTTATCATTTTTACGAGCTTTAAGTATTTTGTCTCTGCCTCCATCATCATTGGCAAGATCACGCATACGAAAAGGTTGATTTGGTCCAAATATAAAGTGATAACGATGACATTCAGCTGGATCGTTTTCTGCAACAGGTTCTGACCAGCCATTTTCCCAAGGACGATTAGAAAAATCGAGTGCCCGAACTTGTTTAATTGCCTTGCCTGTTTCGGGTGAATACGTTTCATTACAAGCATCCCAAATTACCACACAAGGATGATTCCAACGCTCCTCCATCCATTCCCGAAATTGTGAAGCCAAAATATCTGCTTTAAAACAAGCTGGTTTGAAATCAGATCCATACCAAATTGGATATTCATCCTGTATTAAAAATCCTTCTTCGTCGGCAATTCGATACCAGAATTCAGGTGCAAAACCAATACAAACTCTCATAGAATTCCAATGCATGTCTTTAAATTTTTTGAATAAAGAACGCACCCATTTTTCATCCCACGGTTTATTCCCGCGCACTGAATCTTCAAAAAAACGAAGTATATTTACGTTGGTGCCACGCATAAAATAGGGTTTCCCGTTTAAAATAGCTCTGCCGGATGCTGAATCAAAATGAAAACTACGCATTCCAAAACGAGTGGAATAACTATCAGCATCGCTATTTAGCTCGATATCATAAAGAAATGGGTGCTCAGGTGACCAAAGCTGACATGTTTTTATTGGAATGCTCACATTACCGGTTTGATTCTTTCCTGATTCATTTGCAGGGATGATGCAGTTTGCTACTCCGGCAATCTTTCCGGAGATTACTTCACGAACAATTACATGTATTTTGACTGGCATGCCTGTACTCTTTATCCAAGTGTGTACAGTTACAGATTTATTTTCAATATCAGGGACAGCCTGAACATTTAAAATGTGTGGAGCCCCTGACATTATTAACTCTACATTATCATAAATGCCCGGGATATATCTTTGTTTTTCAATATCTTGACCCGATTCTACTAACCCTGATACTGCATCACGGTCAGCTCCAACTCTTACAATTAACTCATTTACACCACTTTTAATTGCATTTTTCAAGTCAAAAAAACCCTGCGTAAAACAAGGAGCATGATCTCCAATTAATTTGCCGTTAAGAAACACACGTGTACCATACATTGCTTTTCTAATCCTTAATTGTACTATTTCCGAAATTGGCTCAGAAATAATAAAAGTCCGGCGATACCAAAATGCGTCTCTTCTTGGATCTTTCTGAAAAAAAGTACTAGGAATTGCAACTTTGGGACCAGGTTCGATAAATGCCGGTTTTGCCATATCAATAAGTCCCGGAACGATTATTTCACGATCAAACTTTTCGGGTATTTTATCCATTCCGCCTTCTGCAATTTGCCAAATGCCATCCAGTGAAATCAATTTTCGTTTAGACTGTGAGTCACTTGTATTGATATTTCCGAAAATATTTTGTGCTACAATATCGTCAGCTAATGTAATTTCGGCTATTAAATTAATTGAGCAAAAAACCAGTATTATTGCTATGATTAAGTTCTTCATGTTTTATGATTTTTAAAGATGTAATTCAATTTATTTAATTAAATCTTGATAAATGTCTTTTTAAGATACATCCAATACATGATTAACCACATTACAATCATTGCACCCACAGCTTGGATGAAGTCATTCATTTCATTTGAAAAAAGACTGCCAAATCCTCCGATGATTATATTTCCAATCAATCTAAAATCAAACAGATGAGCCATCATGTAAACCGCTATTGAGTTCGCCCCGAAAACCACAAACGGAAATGCCCATTTGGAATGACCCCATACATCGATAATCAAATAAAAGACTGCCAACAACAAAGTTGAGATTCCGCAGGTTAAAAGTACGTAGGAACTGGTCCATAGGCTTCTGATAACAGGGAAAAACTGACCCCAGAGGTAACCCATCAAAAACATTGCAATGCCAAAAATGAACAGTAGTTTTGTTTTATTTTCCTTACTCCGGTTGCTTAAAATTAGATGGCCAATAAGAACCCCGATGAGCATATTTGAAATAAAACTTAAAGTGGCCAAAACCTGCCATGAGCCAGGCTTGTGAAATGGGCCTAAAACAATATTATCTACATAAATTGCGAGGTTCATTTGACCTGAGAAAATTTCTCCCTGCCATCCCGGAACCGGTATAATTAAGAAAATTACCCAATAACCTAAAAGTAATGTTGCTGTAAGAATCAACTGTACAGAAAGAGTGGTATTCAACACCAATATTGAACAGACGAGATAACCTATACCTATGTATTCCAGTACATTATTATAAACTGGCATGTTTGTGAACTTGAGATGCAATAAATGTCCCCCAGCAACCAATCCCAGGAAAAACAAGATGAATGCCCGCTTAAAAATTTTCAGGTATATTCCTTTTTTGCTTTGCTCCAGAAGCCTTTTATTCAACGAAAAAGGTATTGCAAGTCCTACAACAAAAAGGAACATTGGCATCGCAATAAAACATAACCGCAATCCCTCTGAAAAGCTATAATTAAATTGGTTAGAAGCAGCATTGGCAAAATTTTCACCCCACAACTTAGTAAATGTTGGAAAAACGGATGCCCCGCCAATATCTATGGCCAGTATTAAAAACATGGCAAAACCACGCAGCACATCAATACTTATTAGTCTTTCTTTGAGATTTGAAACCTTATTGTCCATAATAGTTAATTATCAATGTTTGTTTTTGTCCTGATTTTACTTCCGTAAAAAGCAAAGTACATGATATAGAGATAAGCAGGCAAACAAACCAGATAAGCAACTTGATGGGAGGCCACATCGGCAATATAGCCAAATAGAAGTGGCAAGAATGCACCGCCGATGATACCCATTACTAGAAAAGATGAACCCATTTTCGTGAATTTTCCCAAGTCGGCTATTGATAAAGGCCAAATGGCAGGCCACATTAATGCATTTGCCAAACCTAGAAGTGCCACAAAATAAATAGAAATAGAAACGGGTGAAACCACTATTATAATTGCGAACAGAATGCCAAATACCGTGGATAAAATCAATGCCATTGCTTGACTTATAAACTTTGGAATAAAGAATACACCTAATAAATAACCAATTACCATGGCTGCAGAAACAAACCATACATAATTTTCGGGAGATGGCAGGTGCAGAATTGCCGCATAGTCGTTGATTGTTCCTAACGCAATATATTCAACACCAATATCGAAAAATACTGCTAGAATTCCTAATAGCAAATGTGGAAACTGAAAGATACTTGTTTTTGAAGTGGAGTAGGTAGAAACCGTTGAATCGTCATTCTCTTCACCATCAGCAACAACCTCAGGCAGTGGTGCAAAATAGTATAAAACGCCCATAACTACGAGCACGCCGGAAATAATGTAAAATGGAAGAATCGTATCTTCAATATGCACATTGGTCAAATCCATAAAAACGGCAAGCATCAGCGAGGCGACTGCATAAAAAGTTTTACTGCAAATTCCCATGATGGCAATGCGTTTCGCGGCACTTTCGGCAGATCCTAAAATTGTCACATAGGTATTTACCGCTCCGGTTAACAATGTTTGACCCATGCCACTGATAAACAATGCCAGCAGCAATAAGGGAAAACTGATCATTTTGGCAGCTGGAGCAATCAGGTAAAAGCCCAAAGCCATGATTAAGAATGCAATAATCATTCCTCCTTTGTATCCGAATTTTTTAATAATTGCCCCTGAAGGTAGCCCAAAAACGACAAATGACAAGAAAGTGGCGGTCATCACCAAATAGGACATGGTAATGGAAATATGAAATGCTTCTTTTACAAATGGGACAAAAAATGCATTTATGCCAAGTGCAAAACCAAGAACTGCGAACATTGATCCTATTAAAAGCATAGGAATAACCAAGTTTTTTTTAGTTTTCATTATTGAAATTGTGTGTTTTAATTGTGAGTTTTTCTAATATTAATTGTGATTTAAAAGTCAACATGTAATACCAACTGTACATATAAAATGACCCAAAGTCATTTTTATGTCTACAGTTGTTTATGCCGATTGAAAATTCCGTTTTCGGAAGGCTTATCGAGTATTCCGAGATTCCGTGTAACGGAACAAACAAATAGGACAATGAGACGAAGTCGAAATTGGGCTATATTGTTTGTGCAATCGGTATAAATTCCGTAGTCACATTCACCCGAAGTTCAATTCCTGGTTTCAATGTTTCCGGGCAGCCACCACAAGCTTCTATTTCTACAAAGCCGGATGGATCGCAATAAACACTCAGCTTATCGCCAAAATAAGAAGGGAATTGGCTTGGATCAACATCAGCAATATCAATATGGCTTTGTCCAAGCGGCAAAAGTCCCGCAAATCGTTTCACTTTAAATCCCTTACCACTTAGGTATTCAATCCATTCCACATTTTTTCCGAATCCTAATTGAAAACGAAAATCCGTGTTTGTATCAATCATGTATTTACCCTCTATTAATTCACGTTTCGACAAACTTGAATCATACATATCTCTCACATCCTCGCTTGTAGGTGGTAGCATTGAAAATTTACTTCCAGCTCCGGAATCAAACTGACACAATGACCAGGGTGCCAATCTAAATTCACTACTATCCAGCTCCTGAATACCAACATATCGAATGATCTCAGTTATATGCTGGGTCATCGAATTCTCAGCAAAATTTATTTCTATATGACGCTCAAATTCGCAAGGGATGCCCAATTGTTGGTTGTTTACCAAATCAATTTCGGCTTTTATTACAGCTTTGTTGTCTGAGTAAGTTAACACCTCCCATACAGCACCGGTAATTGAAGGGGGCACTCTCCACTTACCGGTATTGTATTCATAACCAAAACAATTACCTTCAGGTGCAGGCCATAATGCATCACCACCGGGATTATGAAAAACATTTCCATTGCTGCGATTAACGATGGCGGAGGGAACTACCCTGCTCACAACTTCAGCGTTCATTACAGTAAAAAGTCGTCCTTCCAAGTCCAAAGCTGCAATAATTCCGTTTTCAAGCGTCCCGATAACATGCACTCTTCGATGCGACTGAGACATTAATTGAATTAGTTCGTTGGCTGTCATATATGCTATTTTCCCATTACTTTTTTCATATCATTCAAAATTATTTTTTTGGCCATATTTCCATAATCGAGTGATGCATCTTTTGCGGTCTGCGAATACCATTTCGATTCGTCAAAACGCTTCATATCAACAGCTTCCGGACAGAAAGCCATCATCAGGGATGTTTCCTGTAATCCGGCATGGTCTATTGGAAATTGAGCTTGTGCGTTCTCACTCATAAATGGACAAATGTGTATCCAGTTAAATGGGTCGGTACCTGTAGCATGTTCATCGTAATAATTTGCAGAAGAATTATCACCCCACCAGCCATCGCCACGTTCTTTCTCTAAAAATGCAAAGATTTCTTGTCTTGCTGCCAGTTTAAACGAAAGGTCAGTGGGCATTCCGTTGGAAAAATTTTCGCTCTGATGATGAACAAAAACATATATATTCCGAAATCCAATGCGCAATAAGTTGTAAAATAACTGACGGGCAAATGAATTCAGAACAGCCGAATCCACATGAATTCCTCCGTTCCTTTCGGGAGCAGCAACAGCATAAGTACCTGCACCATAATAAAATGGTGGCATGATAACGAGTGGCATTTCTTTCTCCAACAACTCCAGCGCACGCACCGGCAAAAGGGTATCAACCCCAGGCGACATGTGCTCACTGTGATATTCAAGAACTCCCAGTGCCAATACTACCGGGGTGTTTTTATCAATCGCCTCACGGATTTGGTCCGGAAACATCATTTCATAACGCATAATATTTTGTATTTAGGATAGTTAAATAATAGTGATTCTATAGCAAAAGTGATCATTAAAGTTCTATGATTTTCATAAATTTCGATGAAAGCATTTCTACTCCATCGTCCTTCAAAATCACTCCATTTTCCCAACGGAAGCCAAAGTCTTTATCATAGAAAAAAGTATCAACCTGAAAAGTCATATTTTTTTCTAAATCATAGTTGGAAGTTGATTCCATCCAGGGTTGTTCCACTTCCATCATTCCGATAGAGTGGCATGGGCCATACAGCATGTATTTTTCGTAACCTCGTTCTTTCACCCATGCTTCGTAATCTCTCACTACCTCACCGGCTGGTTTTCCGGCACTCATCATTTCGATAGTCTTGAGATGTGCTTCAAGTCCAAAATTAATAAGTTCTTTCTTCCATTCCGACAAAGGACCTATGGAAATGGGCAATCCAATACTGGATGAATATCCACTTACCCTGGCTCCAATATTAAGTTGAATGACTTCATTCTCAATTATTTTATTGTGAGTTGGTCTTGAAATGGCATTGTTAGTTGATAAACCACAGAAACAATATAGAGAATGACCTTCATATTCGCCGCCATGTTTGTAAATCTCGCGTTGAGCTATTCCCACCACCTGAAGTTCAGTCATTCCGGGTTTAATTTCGTTGATAATTGCTTCAACAGCCAGCTCCGCAATGGCATAAGCCTGACGCATACAATCAAGTTCATTCTCGCTCTTAACAAAACGCAATGGAAGGAACGTGGCGTCTGCTTTAACGATTTCCACTTCAGGAAACTGTTCTTTGATAGAAGTATACACCGGAAGCGGCGTAATTGCCCAACCAACTATACCCAGTTTTTTTAAGCTTCCTTTAGGGATGTACTTTGCCACAATGTCTTTGTAAGTTTTGAAAATCATGCCAGGACATTCGGGTTCTGCAGACTCACGATATTCAATCATTCTTTCAATATTCGTGAAAACACTTCGGTGAGCGGCATAAAGCTCACTTTCCGGACCAACGAGTAATACAGCTTCACCTTCGGCAGGAACAAATACTGCAGAAGCCTCAAACGTAGGCCAATACTCACTCAGGTACCTAACATTAGCCATATCCGATTCGCTGGCATGAACAAGGCATGCGTCAAGTCCTGCGGCTTTTATATTGGCCTGAAACTTTGTAATACGGTCGTGAAATTCTTGTTTGGGAATTGTTGTTGTGTACATAATTTTTTTTTATTGGTTGATTATTGTGTGTTTTTTAATTGGATTTAAATGAATGTATAATTGATTTATTGGTAAAAGTGCCTAAAAAACTGCTCCTATTTCTGCAAAATAATATCCTTATTCTCATTTTTGAATAAATACTAAACATACATATTTGCTACATCTCCAAATACCTTTGAAATTTATTTTGTTGTTTTTCTAAGCTATTAATCCTTTCTCGTCAAATTCAACTGCTTGCCATTTCGAATTAATAAGTTGATGCATGGTTTTAATACCTGCTTTTTTTAAAGCTTTAAAAGTCACTTCAAACCCATCCCTTACGTTTGTTATTTCATGACAATCCGAATTGACTACAATTGGTATCTGTAATTCATTTATTAAACTATAAAATTGTTGATTAGGAAAGGGAACGCCAAGTTTCGACAAAGATCTGGTATTAATTTCCAGTAGCATATTTCTGTCTTTTATCAATTGTAAAGCCTCTGCCACAAGTGTTTGATACCAATTCATATTAGTATTAAACTCTTTATAGAACCCAGCGTTTATGGCAATTTTATCTAAATGACCGACTAAATCAAATCCGCCTTTATTAATCATCAAAGCAGAAATCTCAAAAAAACGATGAACAGCTGACTTAATATCGCCCTCAAAAAGATCTTTCAAGCCAAAATCAAAAACGCTTATTTCATCATCAATTCCCCAATAATGACCATTTGACATTTTATCCATAAAATGAATAGATCCAATTAAATAATCGAACTTTTTGTCTTTAAAAAAGTCATTTTGTACGTCGGAGCAATTATGAATATAGTCGACCTCCAATCCCAAAAATAGTTCAATTTCATCTATATATTTGAGTTTTAATCGCTCAAATTCAATTACATAATCAGCAAATTTGTCAACTTTCATTGTCCACGATGGGTTAAATGGAAGTGGAGCATGAGATGAAAATCCATATTTTTTCAGTCCTTGAGAAATTGCGGAATCAACAAATTCTTCCATAGAACCTTTTCCATCGCAAAACTGACTATGGCTATGATAATTAGACCAATAATAAGTATTCTTTATATCCTTATGTTGATTGTTTTTCATGTTTTATCTTGATATATAGTATTATAGCCCAAATTTCCCGCCGGAACCGCATATAGTCCGAAGTGAATAAACAAGCCAAATTTAGCATTTTCCCATCATTGCAATTTTGGATTGTTCTGCTTGGAAGTGGCAATTGCATCTGGATCTTGAGATGAAATTGAAAGAATATTTACAAATAATACCAACTGTACATATAAAATCACCCAAAGTCATTTTTATGTCTACAGTTGTTTATGCCGATTGAAAATTCCGTTTTCGGAAGGCTTATCGAGTATTCCGAGATTCCGTGTAACGGAACAAACAAATAGAACAATGAGACGAAGTCAAAATTGGGCTATATTGTTTGTGCAATCGGTATAAAATATGAACAATGATTAGTTTTTTCATGATTAACGAACAAGTTAGTTGACTTTAATTGAATTCTTTAATTTTACAGGTTGACTCCAGGTATTCTTTCCATCATACACGGCTGTAATTAAATAAGTTATCTTTCCATTTTCAATAAAAAGTTGTGGACGTTCTCTTCTTGTACATTTAAGAATGGTATTGTCGGTAAAATCAATTTCATGGTTGTAAACCACTACAGGATTATAAGGCTTCCAGTCATTTACGCCATCTACCGAAAACAGATGAACACCCCATCTCTCGTGCCCACTTAATCCCCCAACATTGTCTTCACAAATTATATGATATTGATTATCAGCTTTAAACAGATAGAAATCTTCCAATTTACATGTTGGAGATAAATTACCGTTAACCGTTTTGTAAACTCCATTGTATTTATCTGCTTCTGCCAAAACCACTTTCAACTGAGCGTCACGATAAAGCAATTTTACTTTATTACCCTCAATAAGTAAAGCCGGATTGTTTGATTCGGAATTTATGATTGGTTTGTCTGACCTTTTCCATGGACCAGTAATTGATTTTGAAGATGCATATCCAATTCTTCGGAGCAAAGATGTTTTGGTATTGTATGTAGTAAAATCACTTCCAATATAAAACAGAACATATTCATTTCCAATTTTGTGGATGGTGGGATTGTGCGCCATATTTGAATCCCAAAAAGAGCTATCTCTCTCACCAATAACAATTTCTTGAAACTTAAATGGACCAAGTGGTGAGTTAGATGTAGCCCTCACAATCTCAGAATTCTGTCTATACCCTTCGGGAAATCCTCCTTGCTTTTTCCAGCGAGAAGCAAACAGATGATATGTTGCTCCAACCTGTATCATTGAACCACACCACACCCAGTAACCCTCCATTTTAAAACCACTTTCTTTGGGTACTTTCTCAAATTCAAAGGCTATTTTTTGACCAAAACCTAATTGAGAAATAATAATTACAGCAAATAATAGTAGTACTTTTCTCATTACTAACAGTTCATTTGAAATAAGTAACCGTTTTAACCTTGTTCCAAGCACCTCTGGTAAAATCCGGAATTTGGACCGGCATACTGTGGTTTTCAACCGATAAACGGGTGAGCTCTACGATACTCGACCATTCGGCGGCATCATACACATCCTGGTCCAAAGGCAATCCGTGATTAAGACAGTAAATAAGACGATAGTCCATTATAAAGTCCATACCACCGTGACCGCCCACTTTTTTGGCCATTTCTCCAATTTCTTTTACTATTGGATGTTCGTACACTTTGAGCATGGAATCTCTTTTCTCCGGCGAAAGAAAACTATGCGAAGTAGGTTCAAATGCCAATCCCGTTACCGGATATTTCTGTGCAAAACCTTTAGTACCGGTCAAGCTATGAAGTCGACTATAAGGACGTGGACTTGTTACATCATGCTGAAGCATAATGGTTTTACCAAGTTCCGTTTTAATAATGGTTGTTCCCATATCGCCATGTCTGTACTCTACTTTGGCTTGTGCTGAATTTTCGCCATACAGTTTTTTGGCATATTCTGTCATTCCAAACTGGTTGGTAGAAACTGAAACCAGAAAATTCATTTTATCACCTCTGTGGATATTCATTGCATGGGCAATTGGTCCAATTCCATGCGTTGGATATAGATTTCCCGTGAATTTTTTATTCTGTTTCAACCGCCACATATTCGAATAATAGGTTGGACTAAAAACACCTTCGCGAATGTCATGAATATATGCACCTTCTCCGTGAATTATCTCTCCAAAAAGTCCTTTTTGAGCCATATTGAGTGTTGCCATTTCAAAGAAATCGTAATTGCAGTTTTCGAGGTTCGTGCAATGTTTCCTTGTTTTTTCTGCCATATCCACCAATGCCCAACATTCTTCGACAGTGACTGCTGCCGGTACTTCGGTAGCCACATGCTTTCCATTTCTCATGGCTTCGAGCGCAATGGGGGTATGAAGTTCCCAATTGGTACAAACATAAACCAAATCTATGTCTTTCCGCTTACAAATTGCTTTCCAATCGTCCACTCCGGTATATTCATCTGCCTTTTTGCATCCTTTTGCCCGTAATGAGTCTTGGGCTCTTTTTACATATTTGGGGTTTAAATCACATAAAACCACGATTTTTGCTGTTTTGATATAAGATAAGCGATTTACTGCCTGTGCGCCACGATTTCCTAATCCGATTAAAGCAATCCGAACCGTATCAATAGGGGCGCAACGAAGCTCAATAACATCCAGTTGACCTTTAGCAGGTCTTGGCGTTGATAACGAAATAACATTGTTCTTTTTTGATAGGTTGATTTCTGCTGAAGCAATAATGGCAAAAGAAATAAGAACTAAAACTAGTGAGATTTTCAAAAATGATTTCATGTTGAATTTATTTTAGTTTTTTATATTCTGAAATAGACGATTTAATACTTAATATTGAAGCATTCAGTAATTTCATAAATTGGTTTGTCACCATTGATGGTTTGTACATTTTCAAATAATACATCTCGCGCATTTTTAACGAGTATTTTTGAATTAGCCGGTAATTTGATATTCTTGAATTTGATATTTTTGGCATAATTGGCTGTATCACTGAATCCTTCAAGGTAAATGACTGGTTTATCAGTTTTTGCAGTTAGCATGTTCAAATTCGTAAATTCAAAATTCTTCAACCTAGTCAAAGTTGGAGCTGATGCTCCATCGTTGTTATATGGAAGTGAAGTGAACAACGTAATCTTTTGTAGGTTACAGTCCCTCAATAACACATCTTCCACATAACCACCTCGTTTTTCAGTAGTCTTGATTTGAAAGCCATGCATTAAATTTCCCAACTCACAATCGATTATCTGAACGTTCTTTATTCCTCCCGATAATTCACTACCAATGCTCAAACCGTGACCTTTTGTAAAATTACAATTGGAAATATAAACATTTTCGCAGGGTCTTGCTACCTTATTGCCTTCGGGATTCTTACCTGATTTTATAGCAATACAATCGTCACCGGTAGAGAATGAACAATTAAAGATATAAGAATTAATCGATGAATCAGGGTCAATCCCATCACCATTTGATGCCGTACTATTTATGTTTAAACCGTTGCAAGTAACGTTTTTGGAATAAGTATAATGGATAGTCCAACAGGGAGATTCTTCAATGGTCAATCCTTGAATATTCACGTTTTCGCAATTCATCAAACAGATTAATCGTCCACGTCCTCTACCCCCGTTTGCATTATTGTCAGTCATCGATTTTCCCAAAGAAGCACCGCCACCGCTAATTTTTCCCTCACCACGAATACTGATATTTTTCAAATTACTAGGACCTTTTTCATCTAATTTTCCAGCAGTAAAAAGGCTTGCAAAAGCTTGAAATTCCCAACCTTCGAAACGTGTTTTTATGAATGGCAAATAATCTTCCCTATTTGCCCTTCCCTTCAAAACCCCACCTTTAGCAATATAGAGTGTCATGTTACTTTTCAAAAACAAGGCACCACTAACAAAAGTACCGGAAGGAATAAGCACAATTCCACCTACCGAACAAGCATCAATGGCTTTTTGAATGGCTCGGGTATTTACGATTCCACTGTCCGCTTTTGCGCCATAATCAAGGATATTAAAGACTTTCCCTTGTGGTTTTGTTTTTACCGTAATTGGTTTACAGTTTTCAGATTTTTTTCCATTTGAATCTTTTGATACTATTGAAACCGAATAGTTTCTATTTGGTTTTAGTCCGTTTATAGTGAAATTTGTAATTTTAGAAAATCCAACATTTCTTCCGTTCAAATAAATATCGTAACCAACAACATCCTTGTAATCAACAGGTTTATTCCACAAAAGGGTTATGCTGGAACTCGTTTCGGTCTCTGGTGCTGAAATCAGGTTTTGAACAACAGTTGTACCTACTTCACATTGAGCAAACAATGGAAACATGGTGAGTAATAACCCGACTAATATCTTGGATATGAATGATTTTAAACACATAGTTCAAACAATTATTAATCTAGATGAAAAACTTCAATTAACGGTTTACTAATAGGAGAATTATCTATATTAGTTTCCATTATATCAGCCATATAAGCCCACCATTTCTGAATAATTGGATTTTTGCCTAAATCCTGTGAATCACCTGTACCGTTGATTTTCTGGAAAGCGAATAATGCATTGGTTTCATCGTCGAGAAAAATAGTATAATCAAAAACTCCTTCAGCAGCCAACAAAACTTTTATCTCTGGCCAAATCAGATCATGTCTTTTTTGGTATTCCTCAACACAATTGGATTTCAAATACATTTTGAAAGCAACTCTTTGCATGATTTCTAGTATTATTTATAATATTTGTTTTTACAGATTTGCTTTTATTAAATCAGGTACATCTATCGCTTTGATTAACTTTATTTCGAGACGTTTTTGATTGATATTTAATTTGTTAGCATCTGTCAGAAACGATAGTTTTTCTTCTATCAATTGTTGATTTACAACTTCTCCTTTGGCATTTACAGGATTAACGATGGTAAGTTTCGAAGAGTTAAGCATTGACTCAAGAACTGCTAAATCGTAATATTCAATAGCTCCCGGAACTGCAGTCCACAAATACCGCGTTTGATAATATTTGGTTTGTGTGATATCCTCAAACGAAATCAACGGATTGACTAAAATTGTTCTGACAATATTGTTGTGATAAACTGCAAAATGCAAATATGAAGAACATAACTCATCTTTTACAATGGTTGTAATGTTTTTAAGTTCAATATCATTGCGGGTTTTGATAGATTTAAATAAAACATCCAAGTCGCTCGCTTGTATGCCGGCAAAACTTTGTCCCACCAGATTTGCTGCAAAGAGTAGGTTATATGAATATCCATTCATATAGGAATCTCCCTTAAAATACGTATTTTTCAACTCACCAATTCCGATTAAATCTGGCACCAAAATGGAATAGCCCTTGTTGATATAAGACTTGATTTCATCCTCTTTACTCAATAAATCACCCTTGCCTTCTGAACTCAAATACAAAAGCAACGGTCTTTTTTCGTCCGTATAGGGTTTAATTAAAACGTAAGGAATTGCATAATTAAAGTCTTTGCTTTCAATGAAATACTTCTCAATTTTATAATCCGATTTTTCAATCTTTCCTGTAAATACAACCGACTGGAAAGTCCTTGTTGAATCATAACCCGAAAGTTTCTGAATTTTACTCAATAAAAGTTCCCTATTTTCTATCAATAGCTGTGGAGTGCTCACTATCCTTTTCTTAATCAATTGAATAGCAACCTCTTTATTCAAGTCAAAAACTGTTTTGCTATGATATGCGCTTGATACTTGTCCGGTAGGTGTAACCTTTAATTCCGCTTCGGTAAAATAGTTTACTTGTTCATCTTTTTCATTCCCAGGTAAATTAAGATGTTTTTGGAAGAAACGATATAAATTTTCTCTATTATCTTTTACGCTTCCATGTGAGCCATCTGCCTCCACCATACTTAGATTATCTGATTTCCCAAGAATGTCGAAACCCTTTTTTGCTTCAATGAAAGTTTCACGAGCCCCCTGAATTGAGAAAAAATCCTGAGTGGTTGATACAATCATCGTTGGCTTGGGTGCTCTTAAACAGAGAAAATCGGCATGTTCAATACCCAATTTCAGACCATGATAAGGATTTTGTTCTGCGTCTTGAGGTCCAATTGATTCAAACAAACGTTTATAGCTGCTAATAAAACATTCGGGTGCTGCGGCATAAATCCGATTATCTATAGATGAAAGAATAGCAGTTTGAGTACCACCACCGGAAATTCCGGTCATCCCAATTCTGGTGGCATCTACTTCTGGTCGGGAACACAAATAGTCCAAAGCCCTTACTCCATCCCAAAGAAAATAATCGCTGATTGAATTTCCTGATAGCAAACATTGGCCACCAGAATATGAATGTTCATTTATAGTTCCCTTTAAAACAGACTCATTACTCAAACTGTCGAGATACTGAATTCTTTCGCCCTGCCCAATTGGGTCATAGCTAAAAACTACAAATCCTTTGTTTACTAAGTTTAAAATTAAATGTTGGTATGATTCGCGTCTGAATGCAATCTGGGAATGTCCAGTTGGGAAAAGAATAGTTGGAAATGGCTTTTTTCCTTTTAGAGGAATAAACAGACAGCCGGAAACATAAAATCCTGGAAAAGACTCATATACGACTTTTTCAACCCTAAAACTTTCTCTTTTAATTATCCCTGTAATCCGTGCGTTTAATGGCGTTTTTTTGAATTCCCCGACACCTGATTTTAGTATTGTTTTAAGGCCGTTTAAATAGGTTTTCCAATCCTCTAATGATTTTAATCCAATCACTTTTTTATCACGTGCTTGAAAATCTTTTTCGGCGAATTCAGCAATATGATGATATAAAGCATTGGAATTGTCAGTATATTTCATCCAAACATTCTGTTCGGGGCGATATGATGGATCAAATACTAAATACTGTTTGGTCTGTGCATCCACTCCACAAACTAATAAGGTGAGCAAAAGAACAAAAATACTGACACACCTAATTTGGATTATTTTATGCATTTCTTTTAATTATTTCATTTCAACTTTTAATACGAAACCATGGTCAAACAAGTTATTTTTTATTTTTTGCAATGAAATAAGCACTTGATTCATCTCAACTTTCCATTTTAGCTCGCCATCTAGCCCAAGCAATTTGATGCTTTTTATTTGTTGTTGGCATCCCAGCAATGATTTTACAATTGTCTTATTTTCAAGTGGTTTTGTAAGTGAAATAACATAAACATAATTTCCTTTTTGGGTAAACCAAAAATCTTGGGGCGTAAATTTTAAATTGAATCCTTTCTCTTCCCTGTCTGTTGTGCTTTTCATCTCCAATAGGGTAGCACCTTCCTTTTGGGTGTTCCAACTTTTGGTTCCATAAACGGCTTCACCATTCACTTTCATCCACTTCCCAATTTCTTTCAATATTTTCACACTTTCAGCCGGAATAATTCCTTTTCCGTCAGGTCCAACATTCAGCAAGTAATTTCCACCTTTACTGGCTATTTCAACTATCCAGTACAACATTTCATCATACGACTTCCAATCATTATCATAACTTTTGTAGCCCCATGTATTATTCAGCGTACCCGGAGTTTCCCAGGCTTTATTTTCAGGAGAAACTGTTGTTGGAATTTGATTGTCACCAGCCACAAGAAAATCGCCAAAATCATTTCCAACACGACTATTGATGAGGGTTTTAGGTTGTATATCATAAGCGAGTTTATAGAAATCAAAACTTTGCTGCTTATTCATAAACCTTGAAAAATCGTACCAAACCTCAATTAAATCAGGGAATTTTTTGAGTATTTCCCTCATCTGTGGTTTTGCCTTGTTTTCGAGATAATTCTCATAACTTATGGACGATGGATCCCAAAGATTTACTCCATAATGATCGCTATGTGTAGGTACTTCCTGTTTTTTCTGAGCATAACCCGCATCTCCTTCCATCCAATCTATTGAATGTGAATAATATAAACCAAGTCGAATATTGTATTTTTTACATGCAGTATATAACTCTTCTATGGGGTCACGTTTAAAAGCAGTATAATCATAAATATTAAAACTGCTGACTTCAGAGTGATACATCGAAAACCCATCGTGGTGCTTGGTCATGGCTACAATATACTTCATGCCTGCCTCTTTTGCCAGTTTCACCCAGGTTTCGGCATCAAAGCCTGTTGGATTAAATCCTTTACATACACTACGATATTCATCACGTGGTATTTGAGCATGGTACATTATCCATTCACCCAGTTTTGGAATTTTCTCCCCTTTCCATGTTCCTGCTAGTTCGGAATATGCACCCCAATGAATAAACATGCCAAATTTTGCATCGTTATATACTTCATATTGAGCATCTTTTGAAGCATTCATCTTTCCCCATTCTAGCTTTAAACTATCTTGAATTTGCGAGAAAACTGGAAATCCAAGCAATGCAAGAAACATTATTATAGAATATCTTTTCATGATTGGTGTTTCTTTTAAAAGCTAAAGTTTAATGAGTTTTTGCGCTTGCATTAATTTGTTTTTTAAACAGATTACATATAATCCTTTTGGTAAATCTGCGATATTAATAGTTGTAGTTTGTGACATTTCAAACTCTTTCACCAATCCACCCATCAAGTTGAATACTTGAATAGATTCTTTCTGATTACTAGCAGCATAACTAATTGATAGTAGATTTTTTACTGGGTTTGGAGAAACAACTAAGTTTTGCTTATCTACTGCATTTTCAGGAACTACCGTATTACCATAATATTGGTCTGCACCAATGTCAATTGAATTGACAGAGCGGGCTTCGCCATCAAAATCTGTTAATACGTTTATAGGCAATCCTTTTCCAATAACCGGCGAAGTAGATACAATATGAAAGTCATTGTTCTGATAATCTTTCAAAATTGGATTAATAAGCATATATGCGCTATCCTTTATTGATGCTGCTACATTACTTGTATAAGTGGTCGTATTGAAAGCATTAGCCCATTGAAGGTTTAAAATAGTGTCAGTAGTGTTTTTTTGGTAATAGCAGTTATTCCTGAATTTCAGGTTACTGTAATTTGGAGCAGATGCTGAAGGTGGCATGGAGATGATAAATCGACCGCTATACAAAATATTGTTCCGAACAATAAAATTAGTTGATTGGGCATAATTAGCTCCCAATAAAATATGGGCACCTGTCATACTTCCACCTCCATTGGTCCTTTGAACACCCCATCCTTTTCCAGAATTGACGAATGTATTATTTTCAACGTAAATATTATTTACAATAGGAGAGCTAGCAGACTGATTCCAAAACTCATACGATGCAAAAGTACAGTTATAAACTATATTGTTCCTATAATAAATATTGTACTGTTGAGTTGCTGCTACATTGCTTTGATTAGATAAACCTGAATCATATATTTCCCATATTTTACAGCCTTCAATCGTATTATCATAAGTATTAGCCCAAAACGAAATACCATTTCCATATCGAAGCACCCCACTCAAATACCCCCCGCCTATAAACGAAATATCACATGATTGAATAAATAAGTGATGGGAATTGCTACCTTCAAAACCACAAGCGCCACCATATTTAAGGGCTAGGTTTTTAAAATATACATAACTAACATTACTAAGATTAATGATATCTGTATTGAGGGCACATTCAATTTCAGAATAAGTACTAGCTGGATTATTTGTTGAATATATCTTTACTTTATAACTTGTCTTATCATAATAAAAATCACCCTGATTCTTCAAATCTGTTATTGTAGATTTCTTAAACCCAACAGAAGATGCGTTATTAAATATCAAATTTCCAATATCCAAAGTAAAACGAACTACACTACTCCAAATGTTTCCGCCTTCACTTACCCAATCGCTTGTAACAGAATTATTGATTGAACCCAGGAATGTTGGTTTCTCGCCTGTTCCATAGTCGGAATAGGTAATATAGCCCATTGCAGATCCACTTTTGGGATAAAGTTGACCTCGCCAAATGCCCCCTCTTTTAAAGAGAATGCTATCATTCGGTTGGAAAACGGTATTATTTACTTTTTTCAACGATAGCCACGCATCATTAGGGCTTTTACCAAGATTTAAATCATTCCCATTTATATCATCAAAGTAGTAGATGGTTGCAAAAGTAGTATTTGATAAATTGAATGTTAGCAATATACTAAATGCAATGACATATTTAAATCTGTTTTTCATGATTGGTGTTTCTTATAAAAGCTAAAGTTTAATGAGTTTTTGCGCTTGCATCAATTTGTTTTTTAAACAGATTACATACAATCCTTTTGGTAAATCAGCAATATTGATAGTTGTAGTTTGTGACATCTCAAACTCTTTCACCAATCCACCCAACAAGTTGAATATTTGAATAGATTCTTTCTGATTACTAGCAGCATAACTAATTGTTAGTAGGTCTCTTACTGGGTTGGGATAAATAAATAAGTTTTGCTTGTCTCCTGCATTTTCAGTAACCACCGTATTTCCATAATATTGGTCTGCGCCAATGTCAATTGAATTGACAGAACGAGCTTCGCCATCAAAATCATTTAATACGCTTATTAGCAATCCTTTACCAATAACCGGCGAAGTAGAAACAATATGAAAGTCATTGTTCTGATAATCTTTCAATAATGGATTAATAAGCATATATGCGCTATCTTTTATTGATGCTGCAACATTGCTTGTATAAGTTGTTGTGTTGAAAGTATTAGCCCATTGAAGGTTTAAAATAGTGTCTGTACTGTTTTTTTGATAATAGCTATTATTCCTGAATTTCAGGTTACTGTAATTTGGAGCAGATGCTGAAGGTGGCATGGAGATGATAAATCGACCGCTATACAAAATATTGTTCCGAACAATAAAATTAGTTGATTGGGCATAATTAGCTCCCAATAAAATATGGGCACCTGTCATACTTCCACCTCCATTGGTTCTTTGAACACCCCAACCTTTCCCCGAATTAACGAAAGTGTTATTTTCAACGTAAATATTATTTACAATAGGAGAGCTAGCAGACTGATTCCAAAACTCATACGATGCAAAAGTACAATTATAAACAATATTGTTCCTATAATAAATATTGTACTGTTGAGAAGCTGCAACGTTACTTTGATTAGATAAACCTGAATCATATATCTCCCATATTTTACAACCTTCAACCGTATTATCATGTGCATTACCCCAAAATTCAACTCCATTTCCATAACGAAGATTTGTACCGTTCAAGTCTCCTCCTCCCATAAACGAGATATCGCAGGATTGAATAAATAAGTGGTGAGAATTGCTACCTCCAAAACCATGACCAGCACCATATTTAAGTGCTAAATTTTTAAAACAAACATAACTAACATTACTATGAGTAATAATATCAGTTCTTAGTGCACATTCAATTGTAGCATAAGTTGTAGCAGGGTTATTTGTTGAAAATAGCTTCACTTTTTGACTAGTCTTATCATAATAAAAATCGCCCTGTTTTTTCAAATCTGTTTGAACCCATTTTTTGAACCCAACAGAGCTTGCGTTAGAAAATATCAAATTTCCAATATCTACAGAAAAGCTAATAGCACTACTCCAAATATTTGCTCCTTCGCTAACCCAATCACTTGATGCAGACTTGTCTAATGAACCAAGAAATGTTGGCTTCTCGCCTGTTCCATAGTCGGAATAGGTAATATAGCCCAGTGTAGAACCACTTTTCGGTATAAGTGTACCTCGCCAATTGCCTCCCCTAATAAAGAGAATGCTATCATTCGGTTGAAACACGGTATTATTTACTTTTTTCAACGATTGCCATGCAGTAGTAATGCTTTTACCGTTATTTAAATCATTTCCATTAATATCATCAAAGTAGTAGGTGGCTGCAAAAGCAGTATTTAATAAATTGATTATTAGCAATATAATAACGGTAAAAACATATTTTAATCCGTTTTTCATGATTGATGTTTATTTTAAAAGCAAAGAATTATGAATTTATTTCAACGAATAGTACTCCAAACAACCCTTCAAATCAATATTGAAAAATGGTTATTTTTCTAACATGAGTTTATTCAATTTTTAAAGAGTTAGTGCAAATGCAGTTCCCCTCAACATATCGCCACGATAAATATCGAAAATATAGCCGGTAGCACTTAACAAACCAGGTATTTCTTTTATGCCGGCTGCTTTATCAATGTCTGCCAAATCAATAGTAATTTTTTCTTCTGGATTTACTGTGCCTTCAATATAGTATACAATTTTGGTTACCTGTTTTGTATTTACCCATTTTAGAATCACTTGATTGGCAGTAATGTCTGCATCTGCAATATTATAAAAGATATTTTCTGTTTTAGTTTTAAAAGTAATTTCTTGGAATTTTGAATCTTTTACTTTGGGGTCTTTGCTTATTGCTTTAATTCGCGCTGAATACCTGGCGTTACTCCACAAATCGCTAAAATTACAGATGGTTTTTCCATCTAATGGGACTACCTTTAAACTATCTCTAAATAACAAACTGTCTTTGCTTAATTCCACCACATAAGTTGAATTGGCAATGGGTACCCAACTCAAACTAACCACGTTGCCATCAATAAAAGGAGTAAATAATGCCGGTGAGAAAAGTCTTTCCGGTGTATTATTAATAACTACCTCATCAGGTTTACAGGATAATTGTATTTGTAAAATCAGTATCAGAATAGCAATTATTTTGAAGAATTTTTTGTATTTTTTCATATTTGATTTTTTAATGAATAAGAATTTTCAATTTTTACAGTTGATTAAATACTTATGGTATTTGGTCGTTGCTTAACACTCCATTACTGGTGGTAATAATATCTGTAGCAATTGGGTACAAATAATTGTTTTTAGCCGGATCATAACCGTGAGCAATCTGTTCTACAACTTTGCCACTATAGGTATCTAAACTCATTTTCATCCAAGAAGCAAACCATCCTGCCGACTGGTATCCCGGCTGATTATTTCCTGGTATTCGGTAATCAGGATTCAAAATTTCCAGTGTTTCTCCATCTTCTTTGTATTTATAAAAAATACTCCAAGGAACATCCTGTCTTTCATTTTCCACTATTCTTCTCCATTCTTCCTTCATTTCTGCAATCTTAGAACCGAGTAAATTCCAGCGAATTAAATCCTGTTTCCGAAGCATTTCTCCTCCAAACTCCCAACCCCGTTCATTTACTATTGCATTAAAAAACCCGTCTTTACTTGTAGAAACAGAATCAACATACTGATTTACTTTTGAAGCCCATATATCTGAAATGAAAGCCCGTTGACGAACTTGAGATAACGCTTCTTTTGCAGCTACAGTTGGCCCATTATTGATTTCATTCTCCGTTTCGGCAAACATCAATATGATATCGCTATAGCGCATGATGGGGAAATTTACACCCGTAAAATAAACATTTTTAAAATCACCCCCCAACGAAGGAGTTATCCAGCTTTTACGCCATTTCGTTGGTGACATTGTATATCCCGAAGCAAGTGATTGTTTACTTAATGATAGCGCATTATTATAATTATAAAGTTCTGCAGACACTTCCCTGCGAGTATCTTTACGGTCAAATGAATAGTAATAGGTTAGGGGTACCCTCATTTCACCTGTTGCTCTCCCATATTTCGGATCGGCTGGGGTAACGCAAAATTGCATTCCTATTGAATAACCTACTTTTCCGCTATATAAGCGACCAAAAGGTAATTCAAAAATATCTTCATTGTAGGTAAGATCTTGAGAATATGCGGCTAATCCTTTAAATATGCTTATGAAACTTGGATTTAATCTGTGTTTCCCGCTTTCCATTATCTCCTTGCACTCTACATTGGCTATTTTATAATATTCCTGCCAATACCTGCCTCGTTTTGTTTCGAAAGTCTTGTTACGCAGCGAATATCCGGCATAAGCCAACGCCATCCTGGCACGGAGTCCTTTAACAAAACCTTTGTTCACTCGCTCTGCGGTCTTTGTTTCCGTCATCCAAGGCACGTAATCTTCCACACTTGCCAAATCTTTAATCAGGTATTCATAAATCGAATCTCTGTCAGTTTTAGGTAAATTAAAATTATCACCCGCTTGAGTAGATTTAGTCTTGAACGGCACATCGCCCCATAGACTGATTAATTCGTTGTAATTCATAGCCCTTAAGGTTACAGCTTCTCCATATAACCTGTGAGCATCTTTTGAGTATTCATTTGTCCATAATGGACTATTGGGTAGATTATCTATTACTATATTTGCCAACTCTATATTTTTATAGGTAAGATTCCAAATTTCTTTCAAATAGGTTGTACCAGGAGTTGCTGAATAATGTGCAAGACTTGATTTTCCACCATCATCAGAAGTAGTAAGCATACATTCTATGTCATTGTCACATTTTGTAAAAAGAAGAATATAATCCCACAAACTAAAGTTTAACATATTGTTGGTAATTGCATCAACGGACTTAGTAGCAAAATCTACATTCTTAAATGACGTAGCTTCAGTAAAAGTAGAATTTGAACTAGGTTGTAAAAAGTCATTACATGAAACAATGGTACCCAATGTCAATACTAAGAGAACTAATTTTATATTTGTTTTCATAACTTGTTTTTTAAAATTCTAAATTCAGACCAACATTAAACGAACGACTTCTTGGATAAGCCGAAAAATCAACTCCTGGAGTTAAGGGTGTAGAACGTTGGGTATCTACTTCAGGATCATAGCCCGAATAATTAGTCCAGGTTATTATGTTATACAATGTGCCATAAAATCGTAATTGCGTTATACTCAATGCCTTTAATATGCTCTTTGGTAAAGAATAGCCAATCGTTAAATTGTTAAACCGTAGAAATGAACCATCTTCAACAGCCCACGAATGTAAAGGAGCAGCTGTGATATCCGATGACCAAATTGTAGCATTTTTATTCATTTCAGCCAGTTGAATAGGATCACTTACAATCAGACCGGTTTCTTTGCTAATATACATAAATCGATTATCAGAATTAAAGGTATTTAGAATGTTTCGGAAGTAATTCATTGACATATAGGTCGTAAATTGAAGCTTATTAGCATTATAAATACTGTTTCCATATACCCAATTAAAAAAAGCGGATAAATCAAATCCTTTGTATTGTGCCGTGAGATTAAATCCACCGGTATGAATAGGATTTGCATTTCCAATAACCACTTTGTCATGAGCAGCATCAACTATTCCATCACCATTCTGGTCTTTTAATTTCAACATACCCGGCCAAAAACGGTTATTTGAAGGTGATATTAATGCTCTATCATCGGCTACTCCCGGCTTTAAAGTGTATACTCCTTTTGCGTAAGTAAAATCATCGAAACTATACATACCATCAGTTTCATAGCCATACATTTGCCCTATTGAACCACCCTCTTTAACCAGGTAATCGCCTGTAGGTCCATTGCTGCCAGTCCAGTTTGACGATTGTTGCCATTGCTTGGTATCGCCTAACTTATCAATGTGATTTTGGTTAAAGGCGATATTAAAAGAAGCGGATAATCGAAAGTCCTTTTTCTCGATAAGCACCCCATTTAAAACAAACTCCAAACCCTTATTGGATGTTTGACCTATATTCTGCCATTGGGTAGCATATCCCGTACTTGAAGGCACTGTAGCAGCTATCAAAAGATCTTTTGTGGTATTTTGATATACTTCAATAGAGCCAGACAAACGTTGTTTGAAAAAACTATAATCTAGTCCGATATTACGTGTTACGGTTGTTTCCCATTTGAGCTTTGGATTGGAAAGAACCGGAATTGGATTCAGAAATGAAGTTGGGGTTGTTTCGTTTCCCTGTGAGTATAATTGACCTGTAGTTACATAAAATATTTTTTGCCAGGCATTATCAGAAATCCGGTTATTACCCGATTCACCAAAACTTGCCCTAAGTTTAAGATCGCTCAACCAGTTATCTGAGGCAGTCTTTAAGAAATTCTCATCCGAAATACGCCAGGCCAAACCCACGGATGGAAAGAAACCCCATTGATTTCCGGGCGCAAATTTACTGGAACCATCAGCACGCAAAGTTGCATTTAGCAAATACTTCCCTTTGTAATCGTACATGATACGACCAAAAAACGAAGAAGTATTATTCTCCGGATTGTCGGCAGTGAGAATTGGATCAGGTAAACCTAAGTTCATCATGCTCAATGCACTTACTGCATCGATATACTTGGGAAAATACTTTGCAGAGCTAGTAACATTAAAAGTTTTATAGTAATTCAATTCCTCACCCAACATAACATTAATATTATTCCCCGGCAAAAAATCTCTTTTGACATAATTTAAAACATTAGCCATTCTATAACTTTTCGCCTCAATTTTCTGTATCGAAGCGATAGGCTGACTTCCATATTGAAATACGTTCCAGGTATTAATACCATAAAATCGGTTATTGGTATTATCTCCGTATTGGGTACCAAATTCAAATCTATAATTTAACTCTTTTGTAAATTGTATTATTGCGGCAGCATTGAAATTAAATGTCAGACTTTTTGAACGGCGATAATCATCATTGGTTTGTTTCACCGGGTTCAATATAGTAGACGAAGCAGCTTCAAAGTCAGTAGTTGTTAAATTGTAATCTACAAAATCCATTAAGCCATTGATTGGTCGGAATTGTATTGCATCAACCAATCGATAATTTGCAGAAGTACCCGCTCCTTCAATATAAGAATCAGACATTCTGGTATTGAGATCCAAAGTCAGCCAGTTATTAATTTTATTGCTAGTCTTAGCTGTAAAGTTGGTACGGGAAGTAGCTGAACCAATCATAATTTCCTTATCATCGTTTCGGGTTAAACTAATATTATATTTTGCTATTTTGGAACCTCCTGTAACTGACAAATTGTGGTACATTCCTGTTCCCGTTTGCCCAAATATTTCATTTTGCCAATTGGTACCAGTCATTGGTTTATATAAGTCATAATCATGAAAAGCCCCAAAATACCGTTCAAAATAAGGATCAAACGTAATTTCCTTTTGCCATAATACAAATTCATAAGGACTCAAAACAGGAAGTGTTTTAGTGATTTGTTTCATCCCAAAGTACATATTGTAACTCACTTTTGCTTTTCCTTCAAACCCACCTTTAGTGGTGATTAGAATTACCCCATTAGCACCACGTGCACCGTAAATTGCGGTAGAGGATGCATCTTTTAATACATCAATCGTAGCAATATCGGTAGGAGCTATGTCATTAATGGTTGTGACTGGAAAGCCATCCACAATATAAAGCGGTGAATTATCTTGAGTAAGAGATCCACCGCCACGCACACGAATTTTCATTTCGGCATCGGGTGAGCCTTCTGTTTTGGTAACCTGTACTCCCGCCATTCGTCCTACTATTGCTTCAGCAGCAGAAGATACTGGTATATCCCGTAATGTTTTTCCACTTACAGATGAAACAGAACCTATTAAGTCCCGTTTTCGGGCTGTACCATACCCAATAGCCACAACTTCATCCAATACAACACTTCCATCTTCTAAAACAATATTAATGTCTTTTTTACCCGATACATTTAGCTCCATTGTTTTCATTCCAATAAACGAAAACTGTAAAGTTGCATTTTCGGGTATTTCATCAAATGAATAAAAACCATTACTATCAGTTATTATACCTTTTTTAGTTGATTTTACCATTACTGATACACCAGGGAGAGCATTGCCGGACTCGTCAGTAACTTTACCAGAAACTTTTTTTTTCTGTGGTTCTTTCAATACGGGTTTCAGCTCCGTTTTATTATAAACTACAATTTGTAGATTTGTAATCTCAAACCGAATATTCGTATTCTCCAACATAAGAGAAATTGCTTTTTGAATAGGAAGGTTTTTAGCTTCTAAGCTAACTATTTGCTTCAAATCTAGCTTTTTAGCATCAAAGAAAAATGTATAATTGCTTACACTTTCTATCTTTTTTATGGCTTCGCTTAGAGGTACTTGCGAAAATGAAATAGTAATATTCTTTCCCTTGACCTGTGAATGCACAGATAGGACTAAGAAAAAAAACAAGAATAGCGAAAATACTTTTTTTAATTTCATGTTTTGTAAAGAATTTAAAATTGTAAATATATTGATGTATTCGTTTGTATTACAATGAATTAAAATACTAATTATTAATTATTCCCATTTAAACAGGAAATATAATCCATTCGATTTTTAGTTGATATAAACCCTAGTTCATTGACCCTGATTTTTTAGAAACATCTTTATTACTTAAAGTCAATTTATTGTTTTCATCAAAGTTGTAATCTATTGAGTTTATGCGCGACATAATTCTCATAACATCTTCTAAGGATTCATTTTGTAATGTAAATGAATACAATTGATTATTAGCTATTGCTGGATCAATTACTATTTCCACTGAATACCACTTGGCTAAATAGTGACATACATAACGAAGATTCTTGTTTTTAAATTGCAATTGATTATTTGTCCAGGATTTTGCAAAGTCGACATCACCCATTTTTACGTTCAAGGTATTATTTAATTTATCATAATTACCTTCTTCACCCGGTTTAAGCAGCACATCATTGTTGGCAACTTTCATCGAAACCGAACCTTCATACAAACTTACCAATATATTATCGGATGCAGAATAGGAATTTATATTGAATTTTGTGCCATAAACTTTGACTGATGCACCGTTTGAATGAACAATAAAAGGTTTGCTGGCATCATGTTTTACACTAAAGTAAGCTTCACCTTGCATATCCACTTCACGTTTGTCGGATTGCAAATTGGAATTATACGAAAGTGTCGTGTTGGAATGCAACCAAACTTCAGTACCATCGGGAAGAGTAACTTTCGATTTACCTGTAAATGAAGAGTAAGTTTGAATGCCTGATTGATTCTTGAAATTGTTTCGACCTAAATAATAGGCACCTGAAAATGTAATTGCCAACAAAACCGATGCAGCAGCGACAATGCGGTAGAAGCGTTTTATCGGAATGAATTTAGTGCTAGATTCGGAAGTTTCAGTTTCGGAGGTTTCAGATTCCATCTGTTGCATACGGGCTGAAAGCTCTTTCCAGTAATACTCAAGATCGGGCTCGTAGTTAGCCACTTTATTTTGAATATTTTCCCATACTACTTCAAGTTGCTTAAAAAGCTGACGATTATCATCAAGTACCAGCCAATTATTAAAGATGATAGCGTCTTCTTCGGAAATAGTTCTGCTAAGTTTAGAGATAATGATATCCCAGGGGAGTTTTGGTTTCATAAACAACATTTTTAAGAGTTCTATTTGTATGACACAAAAAATGGAATGAACCCTTACATCTATGAAAAATATTTTACCACAAATATGAATAGGATTCTCCGAGGAATGTTTTGATACGTTTTAAAGCGTTGGTTATATGGCCCTCAACTGTTTTCTCTGAAATATTTAGTTGTGTGGCAATTTCGTGGTTCGATCGATTTTCCGCTCTGCTTAAATTGAAAACTTCCTTGCATTTATCGGGCAATGCCAAAACAGCTTCCTGAATAAGATGGTAAAGTTCTTCTGTTTCGAGACTCATCTCATCTGTTTCTGCTATATCTAATTGCGTAACATCCAATGAAAAGCTAAGTTTCTTTTGACGAAGTACATTCAGGCATTTATTTTTTGCCGCTTGAAACATATAAGCTTTTAATGAAAGTTGAATCTGAAGGGTTTTGCGGTTTTCCCATATATAAGTAAAAATATCAAGCGCCAATTCCTCAACAATGGTAGTTTCGTGAACGTAAAGATGCATAAACCGACACAAAGGAGTGAAATAGGTTTCAAACAAATGCCTGAAAGCCAATCTATCTCCTTCACGAACAAGATTTAGAAGTAGAATATCGTCGTTATTTTCTGTCACCTTCCACCAAGTTTTGGGTCAAAAATGAAACAGCTCAACTATAGGTGATTTATATTCCATTTTCATTCTGGAAATTATTTCCTCAGTTTTGGTGATAGGCTGTATTCATTCTTAATTTAAGTTTGTTGAACAATAAAAAATCAATATCTCACTTTTTATTGTGTTGCAGTAATTTATGTTGAATGCACAAATCTAATGCTTTTTCTGAATCTTTAGTTCAATTTTAGAAAACATTTCTTTTTCAAATTTATTATTTCACATTCAATTGTTTGTAGAGAAATTCATTTGACTTATTCTCTTGTTCTTTTGTTGATGCATGTCCCATTTCTTTCGCAATAACTAAAGTCTTGGGTGCTGTAATACTATTGTAGGCAGCATATACTGAAGTTGGAGGGCATGATTCGTCGTTAAAACCAAAGGCATAAAACCCTGGAACTGTCAATTGTTTGGCAAAATTGACCACATCGTAATAATTAGAAGTTTCCACTTTTTGGTTGGTTACAAAGGATGGTTTATTGAATGCATGTGGCCAACCACCTGCTCTACCATGCAGATAACCTGTCACATCACACAATGCAGGATAGAATGATGAAACACATT